>Ga0157375_10000055_pt1 | contig 126704 bp, 129 predicted proteins | sample M35metaG_FD_115311 | JGI IMG/M metagenome (GOLD analysis project Ga0157375, IMG submission 115311) | Miscanthus rhizosphere microbial communities from Kellogg Biological Station, Michigan, USA - M3-5 metaG | ecosystem: Host-associated > Plants > Roots > Rhizosphere > Soil | place: USA... | reverse complement strand
TTCGCCGATTAAAGCGGTACGTGAGCTGGGTTTAGAACGTCGCGAGACAGTTCGGTCCCTATCTGTTGTGGGCGGAGGAGAATTGAGTGGAGGTTTCCTTAGTACGAGAGGACCGGGAAGCACCGACCTCTAGTGTACCAGTTGTCCTGCCAAGGGCATCGCTGGGTAGCTAAGTCGGGAAAGGATAATCGCTGAAAGCATATAAGCGAGAAGCCAACCACAAGATTAGTTCTCCCTGAAGACCCGTGGTAGATGACCACGTTGATAGGCTGGATGTGTAAGAGCAGCGATGCTCTGAGCTGACCAGTACTAATCGGTCGTTTGACTTGACCATAAATGCCTTGATTTGATGCTGTCTGCAGTGTGCTCAATCTCCGCTGCAACCCGTATTCAATACTTTACTCAGATCCCAAGTTTCCGGTGATCATAGAGCGGAGGACACACCCGTTCCCATTCCGAACACGGCAGTTAAGCTCCGCATCGCCAATGATACTGCGCGGGCAACTGCGTGGGAAAGTAGGACGTCGCCGGGATAATATGAAACGCCCGCGGAGCAATCCGCGGGCGTTTCGCTTTTTAGGCCGCAATTGTCAGTCCCGCCCGGCCATCGCACCCTTCGTCTCATCGACTTCCCGTCGCAATAGCGTCCTGATTTGTTCGAGCGAATGGAGTTTCGCGTATTCGCGATGTCCTTCTCCCGAGCCGAACGGATGAGACAAGAGATCCCGTATCGCCATCGCTGCCGCGGTCACGTCGCCGGCGTTGACGACTGCTCCCAGTTCGAACCGGCGCACCATCCGCTCCATGGCACCGCCCGAAGCGACGACGATCGGTTTTGCCATTGCCGCTGCTTTGCCGAGGATCCCGCTCGTATACGGAAAATTCTGGTAGACGGCGAAGAGAAGATCGGCCGCTGCCAGCATGCCGTCGAACTCCGCCTCGTCTTCGAGTCGAGTCTCGTGCAGCCATAGATTGTGCGCGTCATCCGGAGTCAGGCTCTTCTCGAATTCCTTCAGTTCCGCCGCCGCCGCGGGTGTCGGCGAGTGTCCGATCATCGCAAAGAACACCGGCTCCGATCTCATCTCCCGAGCGACAGCGAGCATCGTGTGAATCCCTTTTCTCCGGTCCATGACGCCGAATAGTCCAACGATCTGCCTGCCGGCGGCACGCCCTCGCAATTCGCGAGTGACCTCACTTTCGCGAGGCTCACTCATCTCCATCACCGCGTACTCGGGGAAAGGCTCGCAAGGTGTTCCCCAGACGCGTTGTGCTTCGGCGGCAAGTGCATCATCCAGAAAATAAATGCGCCGGCATCGCTTCGCGCGTGGGACGCGCACATGCGACTGCCAGTTCTTGTCGTTGAAATACCACGAGGGATGAATGATCCGGCCGCTCCAGGCATACGGGAAAATGCGATCCACCCAGCGGGGTGGAAGCCGTGAGCCTACGAATTCGTCGGCCATCGGAATGAAGACCCAGTCCGCCCGGCGCCCGACCTTCCGGCGAAGTCGTTCCATGGCCAGTCGAGCGCCCAGCCACCGGGGATTCCAGCCTCCAAGGAGCCGTTCGATCAACGGACCGAAGGGCTGAGAGCTGAACGGAATCGCGACGAATCGACCCCAGTTCGGGCGCCATCGTCGCTGCAACCAGCTCTGCATCTCCTCCGGAGCAGGACAAGCACAGACGACGTCACATCCCAGATCGAGCAGCACCTCGGCCAGAAGCTTCAGATGCGTCGGATGGTGTCCCCACCATTTCATCTCGAGGAGCGCCACACACGGTCGAGTCATCTGACGCATGAGAGGTCGTCTCGGTGATGGCTGTCAAGTAGAGATGCTTCAGTCCGCCGGTTATGATGGAATTTGATGATCGATCGCTCCGCATTCGCTGGATGCCGGGCTCTGATCACCGGCGGCCTGGGTTTCATCGGATCGAGTCTCGCACGCCGGTTGGTCGAGCTCGGAGCTCGCGTCACGCTGGTCGATAGTCTGATTCCCGAGTATGGAGGGAATCTCGCGAACATCGCCGGACTCGAGGATCGCGTGCGAGTCAACATCTCCGACGTGCGCGACGAATACAGCTTCCGGTATCTCGTACGCGACCAGGACCTGTTATTCAACCTGGCCGGACAAACGAGTCATATGGACTCGATGCGGGAGCCGTTCAACGATCTCGAGATCAACGTACGGGCCCAGCTTTCCATCGTGGAAAGCTGCCGCAAGTTCAACCCGGGCATAAAAATCGTTTTCGCCAGTACGCGCCAGATGTACGGAAAACCCGATTATCTGCCTGTCGACGAGAAGCACCTGTTGCGGCCGGTCGATGTCAACGGTATCCACAAGATGGCCGGCGAGTGGTACCACATCCTCTATAACAACGTGCACGGCATACGGGCCTGTGCGCTCCGTCTCACGAATACGTATGGTCCGCGGATGCGCATCAAGGACGCACGGCAGACGTTTCTCGGTATCTGGATCCGCAAGCTGATGGAGGGCAAGCCGTTCGAAGTGTGGGATGGCGATCAGCGCCGGGATTTCACGTTCGTGGACGACGCGGCCGACGCATTTCTCCTCGCCGCCACGCAGCCAGTGGACGGCGAAATCTTCAATGTCGGCGGCGAACCGCCCATTACACTGAGGGATCTTGCCGCGATGCTGGTGCGCATCAATGGCGCCGGAGAGTTCAGCGTCATCGACTATCCCGAGGAGCGGAAAAGCATCGACATCGGCGACTACTTTGCGGATGACCGAAGGGCTCGCACGATGCTGAATTGGGCGCCACAGGTCGGACTCGCGGAAGGACTCGCCCGAACGCTCGACTATTACAGACGCCATCTCGCCGCATATCTATGACCATTCCACAGACGAGTCCCCGGCTGGCTTATCTCGCCCAGCGCGAGGAGATCGATGCCGCAATCGCGAGAGTGCTCGCTTCCGATCGCTACATTCTGGGCGTCGAAGTGGAAGGCTTCGAGCGGGAATTCGCCGAACGGGCCGGCACGACGTACGCAATCGGGGTGGCCAACGGAACCGACGCGCTCCATCTCGCGCTGCGGGCCTGCGGCATTACGCGCGGAGACGTGGTGGTTACCGTGGCGAATACCGCCGTCGCCACGGCGGCGGCGATCGAGATGGCGGGAGCGACTGTGGCCTTCGTCGACGTCGACGAGGAGACGCTGACGATGTCGCCCGATTCGTTGCGCTCGTTTCTGCGCCGCACGGACGGCTGTCGCGCCGTCGTCCCCGTACATCTCTACGGCCGAAGCGCCGCCATGGAGGAAATTCTCTCCATCGCGCGCGAGCACGACATTGCCGTGGTGGAGGATTGTGCACAGGCCCATGGCGCTGAACGTAATGGAAAGAAAGTCGCCTCCTTTGGTGACGTTGCCGCATTCAGTTTTTACCCGACGAAAAATCTCGGTGCCATCGGTGATGGTGGCGCGGTGACGACCAGCCGCGATTCGATTGCGAACGAGATTCGGCTTCTCCGTCAATACGGCTGGCAGGCCAGAGACGACAGTATCGAGCCGGGCTTCAACAGCCGGCTCGATGAAATGCAGGCTGCGATTCTTCGGGTCAAATTGCGCCGGCTCGATCAGGACAATGCCCGGCGGCGGCAGATCGCGGCGTCCTACAGTGCGGCACTGTCGCCAATCGTTCGCACACCGCCCGGCGATCCGGGCCACGTGTACCATCAGTACGTCATTCGAACCGATCGCCGCGATGAGCTTCAGGGTGCGCTGCGCGACGCCGGTATCACGACGCTCGTGCACTATCCGACACCCATTCATCTGCAGCGAGCCTATACCGGTCGCGTACTACTACCGGAACAGGGCGTTCCGATCACTGAGCGGGAATCGCGGAGGATATTGAGTCTTCCGATGTTCCCGCAGATGACCGATGAGCAGGTCGCCATGGTCTGCGAGGCAATCGTGCGGTTCACGGAGTCGTGATGAGATCACGCTGCGCCGGTCTGGCGGATCATGTCGCTTGAAAACGAGGCACCGGATCTGCCGGCCGTGCAGGCCGTCGCGAACGAGGGGCTCTTCGCGCGTCTGAAAAACGATGCAGCGGCCAAGGCGATCACGTCCAATATCGCCTGGCTTCTCATCGATCGCCTGATCGGACTCGCCGCGACCATCACCGTCACCGTCGTCGTCATCCGCTATCTGGGTCCGTCCGATTACGGGCTGCTCTCGTACGCACTTGCGTTCGTCGGCATTCTGGCCCCGGTGATCCAACTGGGACTCGACTCCGTCACTGTACGCGAGCTGGTCAATGAGCCGTCTGCAAAATTCGAGATCCTGGGAAGTACATTTGCTCTCATGTTCGCGACCGCATTGGTCGTAATGCCTGTCGCGGTCCTGGCCGATTTGTTCCTCGGTGGCGGTAATCGGCGCGAGCAGATGATGGTGTGCGTGCTCGCGACACAGTTCCTCTTTCAGTCCGTGGCGGTGATCGACTTCTGGTTCCGGAGTCAGGTCCGCTCGAAGTATGTGGTGTGGAGCAGTAAGGCAGGATTGTTTGCCAATGCAATTCTAGCTTCGTTTCTGGCCTACACGAAGGCGGATGTTCAATGGTTCACCCTGACCACGATCGCCGAGACCGCGATTACAGCGTTCGGTCTCATCCTTTTTTACCGCCTCAGCGGGGGAACGCTGCGTCAGTGGTCTTTCCGATGGGCGCGAGCCATGAGTCTACTCAAGCAGGGATTTCCCTTTCTTCTGGGAAGTCTCTTCGGCGCGATTTCCGGCAGAGCGAGCTTCGTCATACTGAAAAAGCTCGCAACGGAGAGCGACGTGGGCCAATACGCGGCCGCCGTGCGCGTGTCCGAGATGTGCTATTTCGTGCCGATGGCTCTCGTCGTTTCCCTGTTCCCGGCGATCGTGCATTCACGCAGGAACCTGGAGGCGGTCCTCTATGACCGTCGTATTCAGGGACTGTACGATGTCGCCGCCCTGATCGGCTACGCCGTCGCCGTTCCGGCCACTCTTCTGTCGCGGCTGCTGCTGCCGTTGGTATTCGGAAAGGCATACGCGCTGGCCGGAGTGGTCCTCGCGGTTCACATATGGACGTTCCTCCTGATCTCGATCGGCATCATGCGGAGCACGTGGCTCGTGGCGGAAGGGCTTGGAATCCATTACATGCTCGCGGCTGCAAGCGGTGCGCTGGTGAATATCGGCTTGAACTACATGTTGATTCCGCGGATGGGTGTGGTCGGCGCCGCCTGGGCTGCCGTGGCGAGCAACCTGTGGGTCGTGCTCGTGTCCTCACTGTTCGCACGAACGCTGTGGCCGTGTCTCCGCCATGTCGGTATGTCGCTGTTGATCCCGTTCCGGTGGCGGGACGCGATTACGGAGCTTCGCGCCCTGCGTTAGTCACGTAGAAGCAATCGAGCGAGACCGCGCTGTATACGGCCCGGAATGCGACGGCGAACGCTCGTGACGATCTTCGTCAGTCTGTTGCGCTGCAGCATTTGTAGCGCGGTGTTCCGCATTACTGTCGCGCTGTCGTCGCCGAAGCGCCTGCCGTATTCGAGTGCACACTCGAATGCGTATGCAGGCTGGCGGTCGAGCATGGCGAAGCACCACGCCAGAATGAAGGAGCGCGGTTCCCGAAGACGCTCGACCTCGCGCAGATAGCGCGCCTCGATCCAGCCGGGACTCGTGCGCGCAGACCCTTCGATCGCGGCCGCGGAGAGACCGGTTTTCTCGAGGGAGCTTCGCTTCATGCGGATGGAGCCGAGAACGTTGGCGCGGGAGAGCCACCATCCGTCGCGTGTGAGCGAGTCGTGAGTCGTCGTGAACAGGTCCTCACCCTGATAGGCATCGATGAGGCCCGGCTCGACGTCCAGGGCCACCATGTCATCCCGCATCGGCCGCGGAACGCTCTTGTAGATCCGCAGATCCGTTCCCTGGGTGTCGAGCTTCAACCAGTCGATCGACGAAACGCCGGCGACCGTCGTGGCGTTCTCGATCGTCGTTGCTGGCACGCTGACCGAGGAAACGACTTCGAACAGTGGCGAGAAAAGATAATGGTCCAGGGACGCCGAGTCGGGCGGCAGAGTGCTGGAACAGAAGGGCGAGCGCGTCAGATAAAAGCCGGCTTCCGGCCTGGCGTCCGTTACGACGGCATGGGGGATGATGGTCGAGCGTTGAAACCCCTGCACGTTTCCCGATTGCATTTCTCGCGCATCGGGATCGAATCCGATGTAGATCGATTGAGGCGCGATATCCCGCCAGACATCGGGCGGCGCGCCGGACGCCCCGATGTCGACCAGCACGGGATGAATGCCGGCACTTCGCAGAACGCTGAGGATCACTCGCCTCACGAGGGCCCAACTTTATCCGATTTCCGGCGCGTGCTAACATCGACCGCGACCCATGACGATCGTCCCCCGACTGGCGATGGAGGCCGCCGTACACACCAAGTGGGCCTCCGTAAATTTCATGCCTCGCCGCCGGGTCCTTGCGGCCAATGAGCGTTTCCGAAATCTTCACCGGGGCCGGCGATGCTTCATTCTCGGCAGCGGAAAATCGATCCTCGATCAGGATTTGAAGCTGCTTCGCGGCGATATCGTCATCACGCAGAACAATTTTCATGCGCATGAGGACGTCGGCGTATTTGCGCCCGCGTATCATTGCGTCGTCCCGATGTACCAGCCGCCGTCCTATGCATCGGACTGGGTCAGTTGGTTTCGGGCCATGGAAGAGCGGCTGCCGAAGACGACGCAATTGTTCGCCGGTCTCACTTCACGGGCACTGCTGGAACAGCAGCGATTCTTCGAGGGCCGGCGTCATTACATGCGGGCCGCATTGAGCTCGCTCTATCTGCGGAATGCGGCATACGACCTGACTCGGGTAGTCATGGAAATCGGCACCGCGCTGACCATGTGCCTGGAAGTCGCGTTGTTCATGGGCTTTTCGCGGATTTGTCTTCTCGGGTTCGATCTGTCGCAGCTGTGCGAAGGCCGCGCTCGCGACTGGGGCCGGTTTTACGGCACCTCGCCGGTTACGCGCAATGAGGCCGAGCGCAGGTTCGAGGATGATTACGACTGGAATGGCGAAAACTATTATCAGTTCTGGAAGATGTGGCGGGGATTCGTGCTGTTGCGCACCGCCGCTGAAAAGCGCGATATCAAGATCATCAATGCCACGCGGGGCGGCCTGTTGAATTGCTTTCACCGTGAACGATACGAGGACATCGTCGGCACGCCATGAGCATTCTGTGGTTTCTGCCTCGACCGCTGCGCGAGCTCACCAGGTTCGAGGTGCTGGGATTCATCGGCCGGACGTTCGGCGGGCCGATTGAGGTCAATGCGGGCGAGACCAATTACCTCAATCTCGGCTCGGGCCCGGTCTGTTTCGACGACTACATCAATGTCGATTTTTTCGTTCCGCCCGGCGGCGCGAAACCGCACCGCTCCTTTTATGGCGCCGATCTGCGATATCCCCTGCGTATGCCATCCGGCCTCATTGACGGAATCTTCAGCGAGCACGCATTCGAGCACCTGACGTACAGTGAGGCGGCGCGGCTGTTTGCCGAGGCATTTCGCGTATTGAAGCCCGGCGGGCGGGCGCGCATCGTCGTTCCCGATCTGGAGTTGTTCGTGCGAGCCTACTGTGCTCCCGGCCGCGATTGGTTCGAGGAATGGGAGCGGCTGTATTTCACGGAGAGCGAGGATGCGGAACGGCGCGCGCGCCGCCTGACCACGCCGATGGAGGCGATCAGTTTCGTCACGCAGGAGTATGGTCATCTGTCGGCATGGGATTTCGAAACACTGAGCGCCGCCATGACGCGCGCGGGTTTCGCCGAAATCGAAAAATGCTCGTATCGCGAAGGCCGCGATGAACGCCTGTTGCGAGACATGGACGCGGCGGATCGCCGCCATGTGTCCCTCTATGTGGAAGCATTGAAGCCGAGCCCATGAGCCGCATTGTCGCGATCGTGCCCGCGCGCGGCGGATCGAAAGGGATTCCGCGTAAGAACATCGTGATGGTGGCCGGAAAGCCTCTCATCGCGTATTCGATCGAGCACGCGCTGGAGTGTCCGTTGATCGACCGCGTCATCGTGTCGACCGACGACGACGAGATCGCGGGCGTGGCCAGAGAGCACGGCGCCGAGGTCCCGTTCCGGCGGCCGGAAGCACTGTCCGGTGACGAGGTGCTCGATCTTCCGGTTTTCGAGCACGCATTGAAGTGGCTCGATGAACAGGACGGTTATTACCCGGACATCGTGGTGCACCTCCGGCCGACGGCGCCGATACGGCCGCGCGGCCAGATCGATGAAATGATCCGGCTGCTCGAAGGCCACCCGGACGCGGACTCCGTACGATCCGTATCCCGCCCGGGACCACATCCATGGCGTATGTTTACGATCGGAAACGACGGGTATCTTCATCCACTCCTGCAGACCGGCCACGCTCAGCCCTATCTGCTGCGCCGGCAGGAATTGCCGGAGATCTACTGGTACAACGCGGTCTCGGACGTCACGCGCCGCAGCACGATCTTCGAAAAGCAATCGATGACCGGCGACCACATCCTTCCTCACGTGATCGACAACCGGTATGTCGTCGACATCGACGAGCCCGACGATTTGCTGATCGCGTCCATCAAGATCGAGGCGATGCGCTCGAAATCGGAACGGCGGAGCGACGAATGACGGATCCGCGGCTGAATGTGCTGGTGGTCGGGGCCGGGATGTACGTGTGTGGTACGGGCACGCCCGGCTTCGGAACAATTCTGCCCTCTCTCTTTCAGGCCTCGCGCGAGGGATCGGTGAACGAGATCACCATCGCGGCGACCGATCCCGCCAAGAAGGACTCCGTGATGGAACGGGCGGCGGGTCTCGGCCGGCAATTGAACGTCGATGCAGCCGTACGCTACGTTCCCTCCGAGGGCTCGCGTGATCCTGACGCATACCTGCGGGCGCTGGACGCCTCGTCCTTCGACTGCGCGATCGTGTCCGTGCCGGATCATCTGCATTACACGGTGACGCGAAATCTGCTTCTTCGCGGGTTGCACGTCCTTGTGGTGAAACCTCTGGTCCCCACCGTGGCAGAGGCGGATGAGCTCATCCGGTTAGCCGAATTGCAGGACGTTTATGCTGCCGTGGAGCTCCACAAACGCTTCGACGAGTCGAATTTGCGGATCAAGCGGATGCTGCGCGAAGGCTCGATCGGCGACGTCTTGTATTGCCTGGTCGAGTTCAGTCAGCGCCAGGACATTCCGCTGGCTCGTTTCCGCGAGTGGGCCGCGCGCACCAACATCTTTCAATACCTCGGCGTCCACTATGCAGACCTGATTTACTTCTGCACCGGAGCCAGGCCGGTGCGAGCCATGGCCACGGCGCAGAAGCGGCTGCTGGCAGCCGAGGGGATCGACACCTGGGATGCCGTACAGGCGACCATTGAATGGCGTACGCCGGGGCTCGAGTTCGTATCGACGATTCTGACGAACTGGGTCGACCCACTGACCACGACGGCGATGTCCGATCAGAAGATCAAATGGATCGGTACACGCGGCCGGATCGAGGCGGATCAGAAACGCCGGGGCCTGGAGTTTGTCGGTCCACAGGGAATCCAGGACATCAATCCCTATTTTTCCGAATTTCTCCCCGATTCCGACGACCAGCTGCAATTCGGCGGATACGGACATCGAAGCATCGATCAGTTCTTGCAGGATGTTCGCGCGCTGCGCGGGAATCGTGTTCGGGCCGCTGATCTGAACGCTGCACGTCCGACCTTCCGTGACGCGCGCGTAGCGACCGCCGTGGTCGAGGCGGTCAACGACAGTCTGGCGTCCGGCGGCGCATGGACGACGGTGAACGCATGACCGTCACTGTCGGACATGGCGATTTGAGGCGAGCGGCCGCCGCACTGCTGGAGAGTCGCCGCGTGCGGGACGACGTCGCGGTGCACGTCTGCGACTCGCTGCTCGAAACGTCACTGCGGGGCGTCGATTCGCACGGCATCGAGCTCCTGCCTCATTACATTCGGGCGCTCGACGCCGGCCGGATCAATCCCGATCCGCAATACGGTTTCGAACGCACCGCCGCCGCTACCGCGCGCCTGGATGCGGATCACACGTTCGGACATGCTGCCGGCGCGGAGGCGATGGACCACGCCGTAGACATGGCGTCGGAAGCGGGTATGGGTTGTGTCGCCGTGCATCAGTCATCGCACTTCGGCGCTGCCGCGTATTTCGCGCTTCGCGCTGCCAGAAGAGGTTTTCTCGCCTTCAGTTTCACCCATGCCGATTCATTGATGTTGTCATTCCGCGGCACGCGGCCCTTCTTCGGAACGAACCCCATTTGTTTCGCCGCCCCATGTGCGGCGGAGGAACCGTTCTGTCTCGATATGGCGACCACGCTCGTGAGCTGGAACAAGATTCTCCGCTACAGGCAGGCCGGCGCGGAATTGGGCGAGGACTGGGCCGTCGATGAACACGCCAATCCGACCACCGATCCCGACGCGGCGCGCTATCTCGCCCCCATTGGTGACTACAAGGGATTCGGCCTGTCGATGATGATCGAGGTCCTGTGCGGCGTATTGACCGCCATGCCGTTCGGACGGGAAATCTCGCGGATGTATGCCGATCCGATCGGGCAGAAGCGCCTGCTGGGTCATTTTTTCATGGCCATCGATCCGGCGCGCTTCATGGAGCCCGCGGTATTTCGGAACCGCGTGCAGCAGCTCATGGATGCGGTACGGGCGGAGCCGGCGAAGGACCCGGATCATCCGGTGCTGGTGCCGGGTGATCCGGAAAAGAACGTCTTCGCCCAACGCACGGTCCTTGGGATTCCTCTTTCCGATTCCGCGTTCGAGAGCATCCAACGGCTCGCAGCGCAGGTCGGCGCACCATTGCCGGGATAAGTCATGCCGCTGATCGATGTCGTCAACTTCAACGCCGATGCCTCTTGCCTTTCGTCATCGAAATGGATTCGGTGTCTCGAGGGCGGCGCGAGCTCGATTCTCGTGTCGGTGCTGCGGGCTTATGTGCACGCCGGGCGCAAGGTGAACCTCGGGCTGATCGGGGCGACCGCCGCGGACATCGCGGCGAGAAATCCGGAGGCCATTCAGCTCATCAATGAACATCCCGGGATCTTCGAGATCGTGGCGCGGCCATTTGCCCACGACAATGCGCTGCTGCGCCTGCCGATCGGCTTTCAGGCGAATGTCCAGGCCGGACTGGACATCCTGCGAGCCAGTTTCCGGCGCGTGAATTCGTATTTTCTCGCCCCCGAGATCATGGTGACGGGGGAACAGATCCGGATTCTTCGCGAGCTCGGAATCACCGGAGTTTTTCTGCACAAGGGGCGATATGACGTCAGCGTCACGGGACGCGTGCCGGACGAGCCTTTCGGCATTTTCGGCGTCTTTCGCACGCCCATGTGGTGCATCCCGTTCACGGAGAGAGACCTCGAATGGCGGTATCTCCACATGCTCCACGGAACATTGAAGCCCGAGGAGTGGGCCGCGGCGATTGCAGAATCGGCGAGACAGACCCGGACCGTGATCTGGCGCGATGGTGAGAGTTGTCTGCTTCATCCCCTCGGACCGCGGCATGAAGCGGAGGCCTGGGCGGCGGAGGCCGCTCTCGGCGTCGAGCGCGCGTTTCTGTCGGAGCTCGAGCTCGGGGACGCCGCTGTCGACACGCAGCGCGCGGACAGCCTGCGCTATTTTCCGATGCACTCGATGCGGCCGTGGCTCGACTCGATGAAGATGTACTGGTTCGTCCGGCGTCTTGCGCGCATCGAAGAGAAGCTGCCGTCTCTGCCGGATGACGTACGGCGCCTGTGGCTGCTCACGATCAACTCCGACATCCTCTCCGCCGCCGAAAAGAAGCCGCCCATCGTCGATGTCAGCGACGCTGTCCTGCGCGCCGATCGAAATGATCCTCTCTGGGACGGCGTCATCGCGGTTCCCGAAAGCCGGCAGGTCATTCTGACCCGGAGCGAGCGCGCGGGCGAGGGCGAGGATTACCTCGCGTACTGCGAGTTGCTCGAGAACGGCGAGGCCACGCTGGCCGGCCTGCGTGAGTCCTGGCGCGCCTCCGGGGAGCCGCACCTGCTGAAAGCGCTCGCGCGCGTGCCGCACTAATTCTTTTCGCAGGTGAACGTGACGAGACGGCTGTGCTCACCGAGCAGGGCCGACAGATCGTAGGCGATTCCTTCGCGAACGTTACGCACCCGCAGTGACGCTTTGTGGAAGAGCGACTCGAGCTCGCCCGTGTTGAACGTCTGTTCGAAAACATCGACGCCGTACGCTTTTTTGCGCATACGCGTCGTCGGCCTGCGGTCGACGACCGGGACCGAGTGAAACACGCACCAGCGGCGCGCGATACGCGCGGTTTCCATGATGGCGCCGGTGTAATCCGGAATGTGCATCAGCGAATTACCGGAAAATCCGATGTCGAACGAACGATCGCGGAAGGGCAGGCTCGTGGCGTCTGCCATGACGAAGCGCTCCCGCGGATAGTCTTTCCGCGCGCCGGCGACCATCGCCGCTGAATAGTCGATGCCGACGTACGAGACCGGACCGGCAAGAGTGGAGAAGACCTCGGAGTAGTAGCCGGTGCCGCAGCCGATCTCGACGATCGACGGACCGGCGATGCCGCTCTCGCGAATCGCATTCGCGGCGATGACGAGGTCGAGGCGGGGAGTGCCGTTGCGCAAGTCGCGAAGCAGCTCCTCGTATGCAGCGCGCTGGCGCAGCGCGATCGTCCGGTCGCGCCACCCTTCCGTGGCAGTCGGTTCTTCGGTGAGCGCGTAATCAGCCGACGTCGCCCGGATCAGTTGCCGGAGCCGTTGGAGGATCGATTTCATACGACGATGATCAATTCGCGCTGAACCAGATCGAGCGGAGCACGCAGGACGTCCGTCCAGCGGATCTTCCGCGACTGCCGGACGATGGTGTGCACCTCGTTCTGCACTCGTTGAGACCAGCCCTTGAGCCGCTGGATATACGGGCGGTACATGCTGTTTACGAGCAGAGGAGAAGGGTGAATGTGGTACGGCCCGAAACCGAGCTGCCATAGTGCCCGGTTCCAGCGCCGCAATCCGTGAAAGTGATAGAAGAGCAGCGGCGTGCCGTCGACGAAAAAGCGGCCGCCGTCGAGAGTCAGCGTGCTGCCGCCGATGTTCCACGGAGCGACGTTCGCCCCGGCGTGCTCCAGTACGGCCACTCCTTCGAAGCGCCGCGGCCACTGGTCGAGATACTTCTGATCGGCAAAGCGATCGCCCTCCAGCCGGTCGTAACACCACTCCAGACAACGTTCACGCCACCACTGCAGGCAGGTGCGCGCGGCAGCGTCATTGCGAAAAATCACGCAGCCGACGTTGAACACACCCCACTGGCTCTGAAACGCGATTTCCGGGGGGAACCGATGACGGATGATCCCGATCGAGCGGGACCCGAGCTCGTCGAACAACGGATCGATCGGTCCGTAGAAGCGAAGGTCGGCATCGAGATACGTGACGAAATCGGCGTCCGGGCGCTTGCGAAAAATATGCAGCGGCAACGCCGGCGAGAGGGTGAAGTAATACTCGACCGTGCTGCGAGTCGGCTTGACTTCAAGCAGCGCGGGGTCGGCTTCCTCGAGCTCGCGGAGCGGCATCGGGACGATCCGGGGAAGGGCGAGCGTCTGCAGGCTGTCATACGCCTCGTCATCGAGGCAGAGCACGTGCAGCTCGAATTCGCCGGCATGCTCCATCAGCGATTCCCATAAGGCGAGACCGCGCGTGAGATAGCGGCTGTCGAAGTACGTACAGAAGATGTACAAAGGCTAGCCCCGATCGATATTCAGCCGCTCCCGCTCCACCACCCGGCCCTTCCGCCGCACCTGGGAGTGAATGGCGTTGATGTATTCGCCGAGGATGCCGATGAAGAAGAGCTGGACGCCGCCGAAGAAGAAGAGGCCGACGATCAGTGTCGCGATGCCGGGTTGTGAGAACCGCCGGTAATAAGCCAGATTCACGATCAACTGCACGAATGCATAGAGCAGGGTCAGGCCGGAGATGGCGAAACCGGTGAAGGTGGCGAGGCGCAGCGGGATATTCGTGAACGACACGAAGCCGTTCAATCCCTGATCGATCAGGCGATAGAGATTGTTCGAGCTGATGCCGCGCTTGCGGGCGCGCCACTCGAACGGGATGCCGGTGGAACGGAAACCGAGGTCCGCGATCATGCCGCGGATGTAAGGGTAATAGTCGTCGATCTGCAGCAACTCATCGACGACGCGGCGGTCCACCAGTTGAAATTCTCCGGCGTCGACCGGGATGTGCACGTCGGCGAGGCGCGCGACCAGCCGGTAGTAAATGCGCCGGATCGATTTCAGCGTGAACGACTCCTGGCGTTTCGCCCGGATGCCGTACACGACTTCATGTCCCTCGCGCCATGTCGCCACGAAGCGCGGAATCAATTCCGGGGGATCCTGCAGATCGGCCGCGAGCTGTACCAGCACCGCGTCGCCCTTCGCGTACCGCAGAGCGTTGAAATTCGACCGGAATGGTCCGAAATTGCGCGCATTGAGGACGACTTTGACCCGCGGATCGTCCTTCGCCAGGCGCCGGAGAATATCCTGCGTGCCGTCCCGCGACGCGTTATCGGCGAAAACGTGCTCGTAGTCGTAATCGGGGAGCTGCTGCTCGAAGATCGCTTTGACCACCCGGTAGCATTCCTCGACGTTGAGCGACTCGTTGTAAGTCGGCGTGACGATCGAGATCAGGGGCCGCACGACACTCACAGTCCGCGGTCCGCGATCTTGTCGCGAAGCGCCGCGTTGGCCGCGTACGGAGTGTCGAACGCATCGAGCATGATGGGCTGATCTTTGGCCACCGCTTTGATCAGCGGCTCGCCGCCGATCAGCTCGCGGCAGGAGATCTGTCCCTTCTGCAGCGGAACGGCGAGATAGACGTCGTCATCCGAAATGCGATAGCCGACCGGCAGATCGTACTTCGCGTAGACGCCGCGTACGAGCGAGTCGAGATACGCGATCTCGCGATTCCCCGGCAGCCGCTTCTGATCGCCCGCCGCGCCGCACATCGCCTTCGCCTTGGCGAACGCCTGGAACCACTGATCGCATTGTTCGGGCAGCGTGCAATACGGCGACACCTGCACCCCGTCGGAATTGATGTCGATGTGCCGCTCGAACGTCCGCGCGCCCTTGGCGTACGCGATCATGATCGACGACGTCCAGTCCCGATACTCGTGGGTCGAAAACCCGATGGTCAGGTCGGGATAACGATTGCGGAGAAAATCGATCTGATTCATCTCCAGCTCGTTGTCCTCGGTCGGATAGAGCGACACGCAGTGATTCAGCGCGAGCGGGATATTGCGGTTGCGGAAGAAGATGACGAGATCGTCCATGTCCTTCAGCGACGATCCGCCGGTCGAGGCGATCACCGGTTTGCGCGTCCGGGCGATCTTCTCGATCAGGATCCAGTCGTTGAGGTCGGAGCTGGCGATCTTGATGATGTCGCAGTCGAGCTCGACGCAGAAGTCGACCGATTTCTCGTCGAACGGGGTGGCCATGCGGAGGCAGCCGCTCTTCCGGATGTGCTCGGACATCGTGACGAAGTCCTCGAGCGAGAGCTGCGTATCGATCGTTTTCTTGATGTAGCGGATATCGGTGCGGCCGCGGAAGTCGGGGTGGATGAAATTTTCCACGTCGCGAATCTGGAGCTTGATGGCGGCGCGGACGTTGTTGTAGCGGACGACCTTGGCAAAGTCTGAAATGATCTTCAGACCGCGCTCCAGCTTGCCGAGATGGTTGTTTGCCAGCTCGAGGACGAAAAGTTCGTCGAAGATGTTGCGGTTCATCATTTTAGCGGTCTGTTCCTGAGGACGATCCGACTCGGACCCGATATTATATCGCACCCTGCCGACCCTCCTTTTCGACCTCGACGGCACACTGACCGACCCTCGCGAAGGCATCATTCGCTGCCTCCGGCACGCGTTTGCGGAGATCGGTGTCGCCGTGCCCACGGACGCCGAAATGGAGCAATGCATCGGCCCGCCCTTGCGCGACGGACTGCGCTCTCTTTTGCCGTCCGACCCGCTCGCCGACCAGGCGCTCGCGGCGTTTCGCCGGGAGTACGGCCGCGCCGGCCTGCTCGAAAACCGGATCTACCCGGGACTCGAAGACGCCCTCCGGATGCTGCACGAATCGCGGGCGATGATGTTCGTCGCCACGTCGAAGCCGCAGCCCTTCGCGCAGCGCACGATCGAGCATTTCGGATTGCATCCCTTCTTTCGGGCGGTCTACGGCTGCGGCTTCGACGGCACCTTCGCCGAGAAAACGGATCTCCTCCGCCACCTCATCGCGCAAGAGGCGCTCGATCCCGGCGAGACATTCATGATCGGCGACCGCAAGTACGACATCATCGCGGCCCGCGAAAACGGCATCGGCAGCGTCGCGGTGCTCTGGGGTTTCGGCTCCGAAGAAGAATTGCGGGACGAACAACCGGACGCGTTCTGCGCGTCTCCGGCGGAGCTCGTCACCGTCTTCGAGCGACTGCCACGATTCCGCCGAGCGAGTCGAAGTCCGCGAACATGACCTCGCCGCCCGCGCGGCGGACGAGTGCATCGAGCGCCCGCGGCGTGAAGTAGTTCAGATGTTCGCGCATCGGCATGAAGCCGAACGGCGGAAGCACTCCGGTCTTGATGCGAAAGCCCGTGCTGTAGACGTCCGCCGCGATGAAGAGCCGGCGCGATCTCGCGGCGAGGCGGAGCAGCGCGTCGCGCATGCGTCCGGGGAACGTCGCGTTTTTCCAGATCTCGTTCGGTACCTCGAGATACATCGATCCGCCGGGCCGCGTCAGGGCGAGGAGTCGCTGCACCGTCGCCAGCGGATCGGTCACGTGCTCGAGCGTTTGCGCGCAGACGACGAGATCCCATTCCTCGCGTAACTGCTCCGCGGACACCGCCTCGATCCCGGCCAGGACCGCCGTCTCGCCGCCGATGTCGAATACCGCCCGGCGATTCGCATGCAGCGCGGAGATCAGACGTCCGTCGCCGCCGCCGTAGTCGAGCACCGATCCGACCGGCGTCGCGACACCCCCGCGCTCGAGCACCCTGGCCAGCGATTCGCGGCGCGCCGGCGAGTGCAGAAACCGCTCGATCTCCGCGTGCACCCTGCGCGTGTAGAACGGCTCGTCCGCGTGCCGTTGCGCGAGGTAATCGTCCGTTCGATACGCCGCGTAAAACGCCGCGGCCTCGTCGTCCGACAGTCCGCGATCGTAAAAGCGGAAATCACAATCGACGCAGCGATGAATCGACGTCAGCTCCGGCCGTCCCTGCCACGCGACGCGCGAAAGGAACAGCGACGTGAGCGTCGGCTGCGTCTCCAGGCGTTGCGACGCGCAGCAGAGGCAGCCGCCGGCTCCTCGATGCCGCCACCACGAACCTTCGCGCAACACGCGGCGACTTCAGCACCTCGGGCGAACCGTGTCAAACGAACCGTGTCGCTATAATCTCGCCACTTTATGAAGGCCGTCATCCTGTGCGGCGGGCAAGGCACGCGGATCCGCGACGCGAGCGAGCTCCTGCCGAAACCGATGCTCCCGATCGGAAATCGCCCGATCGTGTGGCACATCATGAAGTCGTACAGCATGCACGGCGTCAACGACTTCGTGCTCTGTCTCGGCTACAAGGGATGGCTGATCAAGGAGTTCTTCCTCAACTACAAGGCCGTCGTGTCGGACGTGACCGTCCACCTCGGACAGGACCTGCCGCATGAATTCCGGGAGCGACGTTCCGAGGAGAAGTGGAACGTGACGCTGGTCGACACGGGCGAGGAGACGCAGACCGGCGGACGCGTTTCGGCGATCCGCGAGTACGTCGAAGGTGACGAGCCGTTCTGCCTCACGTACGGCGACGGCGTGACCGATCTCGACATCACGAAGCTCATCGCGTATCACCGCGACCACGGCAGGATCGGCACCGTGACGGCGGTCCGCCCGCCGAGCCGTTTCGGCGAGATCCGTATGGAGAACTCCGTCATCGAGGAGTTCAACGAAAAACCGCAGGCCGGCGGCGGTTTCATCAACGGCGGGTTCTTCGTCTTCGACGGCCGCCGCATCTGGCCGTACCTGGGCGACGATCCGCAGGCCGTGCTGGAAAAAGAACCGATGCAGCGGCTGACGAACGATCGGCAATTGATCGGCTTCCCCCACACCGGCTTCTGGCAGCCGATGGACACCCTTCGCGAATACCACCTTCTCAACGAGCTCTGGGCGGCCGGCGACGCGCCGTGGACAAAAACATGGCGGCCACTCCCGCGCTGACCGGCACCTATCGCGGCAAACGCGTTCTGGTCACGGGCCACACCGGTTTCAAAGGCTCCTGGCTCACGCATTGGCTGCACGCGCTCGGCGCGCACGTGACCGGCTACTCGTTGCCTGCCGATGAGCGCTCGCTCTTCCGCCAGGCGGATGTCGCTTCGCGCTGCGAGCACATCGAGGGCGACGTCCGCGACACGGCGAAGCTGTTCGACGTCGTCGACCGCGTCGTTCCCGATTTCGTGTTTCATCTCGCCGCGCAGTCGCTCGTGCGTCGCGGCTATCGCGAGCCGCTCGCAACGTTCGAGACGAACGTGCAGGGCACCGCCAACGTGCTCGGCGCGGTGCACCGGCTCGCCTCGCCGTGCGCCGTCGTCGTCGTCACCAGTGACAAGTGCTACGAGAACGACGGCCGCCGCGCGCCGTACTCCGAGGACGATCGCCTCGGCGGACGCGATCCCTACTCGGCGAGCAAAGGGGCGGCGGAGATCGTGACCGCGTCGTATCGCGCGAGCTTCTTTCCGGCGGACCATCACATCGCCGTCGCCACCGCGCGATCGGGCAACGTGATCGGCGGCGGCGACTGGAGCGAAGACCGTCTCGTGCCCGACGCCATCCGCGCGCTCGAGAACGACGGGTCGATCCTCGTGCGCAACCGCTACTCCGTCCGCCCGTGGCAGCACGTCCTCGATCCGCTCTCCGGCTACCTGCTCCTCGGCGCGCGGCTCTCGAACGGCGAGCCCGTGCGCGAGGGATGGAACTTCGGTCCCGACGCGGCGAACACACGCTCGGTCTCCGACGTGGTCGAAGAAATCCTCCGGCACTGGGGCTCCGGAACGTGGACCGATGCGAGCGAGCCGAACGCGCCGCACGAAGCCGCGCATCTCTCGCTCTCGATCGAGAAAGCGCGGGCGCGGCTCGACTGGCATCCGCGCTGGGCCTTCAGCGAGGCGATCCGCCGGACGGTCGACTGGTATCGTTGTGCAGCTGCCGGTGCGTCGTCCGCCGAGCTCGCCGAGCTCTGCCACCGGCAGATCGTGGAGCACTCTTCTTGACCGATCGCGAAAAGCAACTGACCTCCGAGATCCTGGACAAAGTACGCGAGCTCGCCGCGCATCGTTTCGCCGAGCCGCGCGCCTTCGTGCCCGGCGTGACGACCATCGGCTACGCGGGACGCGTGTACGACGCCGAGGAGATGGTGCAGCTCGTCGATAGCAGCCTCGATTTCTGGTTGACGGCGGGACGGTTCGCGCAGCGATTCGAGACCAGGCTGGCGAACATGTACGGCGTGCGGTCGGCGTCGCTCGTCAATTCGGGGAGCAGCGCGAATCTCGTCGCGTTCTCCGCGCTCACCAGCCACACGTGGAACGAGCGGCGGGTGAAGGCGGGCGACGAAATCATCACCGTCGCCGCCGGCTTTCCGACGACCGTCTTTCCGATGCTGCAATTCGGAGCGGTGCCGGTGTTCGTCGACGTCACGCTGCCGACCTGCAACATCGACGTGGCGCGGCTGGAGGAGGCGCTCTCGCCGCGCACGCGCGCGGTCATGGTCGCGCACACGCTCGGCAATCCGTTCGATCTCGATGCGGTCACCGCGTTCTGCGCGAAACACGACCTCTGGCTGATCGAGGACAACTGCGACGCGAACGGCTCGCTCTATCGCGGACGGAAGACCGGCACCTTCGGCGATTTGTCCACGCTGTCCTTTTATCCGCCTCACCACATGACGATGGGTGAAGGGGGCGCCGTGTTGTCGAACAGCCCGGCGATGACTCGCGTGGTGAACAGTTTCCGCGACTGGGGCCGCGACTGCTGGTGCGATCCGGGCAAGGACAACACCTGCGGCAAACGCTTCGGGTGGCAGCTCGGCGAGCTCCCTCCCGGCTACGACCACAAATACACGTTCACGCATCTCGGCTACAACCTGAAGGTCACCGACATGCAGGCGGCGGTCGGCGTGGCGCAGCTCGAAAAGCTGGAAGGCTTCGGTGCCGCGCGGCGCGAGAACTGGAACTTCTATCGCCGGGCGCTGGCCGATCTGGAAGACGTTTTCGTCCTTCCTGAACCGACGCCGCACAGCGATCCGAGCTGGTTCGGATTCCTGCTGACCGTGTGCGACGACGCGCCGTTCACGCGCGATCAGATCGTGCAGCATCTCGAGTCGAAGAAGATCCAGACCCGGATGCTCTTCGCCGGCAACCTCGTGCGGCAGCCCGCGGTCGTGCAATGGGCGGCGGACCGTCCCGGCGCATATCGCATCGCCGGCGAGCTGACGAATACCGACGTCGTCATGAACCGCGGTTTCTGGATCGGCGTCTATCCCGGCCTCACCGCGCCGATGCGCGAATACGTCGCCGGCGCGATCCGGACCTTCGTGAAGGGAGCGCTCTGATGCCGTTCATCAGCATCGTCACCGGCTGCTACAACGAAGAAGAAAACGTCGACGAGCTGTACGAGCAGATTCGCGACGCGATGGCCACGCTGCCCGGCTACACGTACGAGCTCATTTACATCGACAACGCTTCGACCGACGGCACGGTGAAGCAGCTGCGCGCACTCGCGGCGAAGGACCGCAACGTCAAGGTCATCGTCAATACGCGCAACTTCGGCCACATCCGCTCGCCGTATTACGGCCTTCTGCAGGCGAAGGGCGAAGCGGTGATCGGCATGGCGTCCGATCTTCAGGATCCTCCGCAATTGATTCCCGAGCTGGTGAAGAAATGGGAAGAGGGCTACAAAGTGGTCATGGCGGTGAAGCCGGAGTCGGACGAATCACTGCTCATGTCCGGGTTCCGCAAGCTCTATTACGACGTCCTCGGGCGGATCGCGAACATCAAGCTGGTGAAGAATTTCACCGGCTTCGGCCTCTATGACCAGGACGTCATCGCGGCGCTGCGCAAGATCGACGATCCGTATCCGTATTTCCGCGGTCTGGTCGCCGATCTCGGATTCGAAGCGGCATCGGTCCCGTTTCGCCAGCCGAAACGCAAGCATGGCGTCACGCACAACAATTTTCTGACCCTTTATGACCTGGCCATGCTCGGGCTCACGAATTATTCGAAAGCCCCGTTGCGGCTGGCGACGATGCTCGGGTTCCTGATGGCGCTGACCTCGTTTCTCGTCGCCTTCGGCTACCTCATCATGAAATTGCTCTTCTGGTACAGGTTTCAATTCGGTCAGGCGCCGCTGTTGATCGGCATCTTCTTCCTCGGCTCGATCCAGCTGCTGTTCATCGGGTTGATCGGCGAATACGTCGGGGCGATTTACACGCAGGTGCAGAAGCGTCCCCTGGTCATCGAAAAAGAGCGGATCAATTTCGATGACGAGGCCCAGGAAGCGAGGAAGGTATCGTCCGTCCGATGACGTTGCCGTCCGGCGATCTGGAAGACGTCGCGGCGCGGGTCGAGACGAGCGGATTACGCGGAAAAACGGTCGTCATGACCGGCGGAACGGGATTCATCGGCCGCTGGATGGTCGAGACCTTCGCCTTTCTGGAGCGGGTCCATCGTCTCGATGCCCGGCTGTTCGTCGTGAGCCGCAATCCGAAACCTCCAACGATCGGCTGGGACGAGCTGCCGGGGCGATTCGATCTGGTCATTCATGGCGCGACGCCGTCGAGCGATGAATTGTCGAAAGGCGACCGCGCGCTCATCGAAGAGACGGTCGGGCTCACCCGCACGATGCTCGAAGCCGCCGAGCGCGCGGGTGCCCGGCGATTTCTGTATCTCAGCTCCGGCGCCGTTTATCTGCCGCCGTCGCCGTATGGCGAGACCAAGCACCGGAGCGAGCGTCTCTGCGCGGAATCGCCGCTCGCGACGATCATTGCGCGCGCGTTCGCCTTCATCGGTCCGTACATTCCGCTCGACGGCAAATTCGCGGCCGGCAATTTCCTGAAGAACGCGCTCGAGCGCACACCGATCGACGTCCGCGGCGATGGCACGCCGCTCCGCTCGTACATGTACATGAGCGATCTCGCGGTCTGGCTCTGGACGCTGCTCCTGCGCGGCGACGGCGTATACGACACCGGATCGGAAGAACCGGTGTCGATCGCGGAGCTGGCGCGCGAAGCGGCGAAGCTGGCGAATGTGCCGGTGACGATTCATGGCCGCGCCGAGCCGGGCAAGCCGCCGGAGCGCTACGTTCCATCGACGGAGCGCGCGCGCCGGGAGCTCGGATTGCGGGAGACCGTCGACTGGCGCACGGCACTGCGCAAAACCTACGATTGGTACCGGGAGTCTGCATGATTCGCGTAGCCGACTACATCGCCCGTGCGCTCGTCGAGCACGGCATTCGAGACGTCTTCATGGTCACCGGCGGCGCCGCCATGCATCTCAATGATGCGATCGGCCGCAACAAGGACCTCGCGTACATCTGCTGCCATCACGAGCAGGCCTGCGCGATGGCCGCGGCGAGCTATTACCGTCTCTCGAACAGACTCGCGGCGATCAACGTGACCGCCGGCCCCGGCGGCACGAACGCGATCACCGGCGTCTTCGGCGCCTTCGTCGAATCCCTCGGCATGGTCGTCGTCTCGGGCCAGGTGAAATTCGAGACGACTGTGCGCAGCACGAATCTGCCGCTGCGCCAGCTCGGCGATCAGGAGATCGACATCACCCGCATCGTCGCCCCGATCACGAAATACGCGGTGATGCTCACCGATCCGAACACGGTGCGCCATCACGTGGAAAAGGCGATTCATCTCGCACGTGAAGGGCGGCCCGGTCCCGTCTGGCTCGATGTGCCGATGAACGTGCAGGGCGCGATGATCGACCCCGACGCGCAGGAGGGCTTCACCCCGGACGCCGCGCCATTGCCGGTGCACGATGCAGCGCGCATCCACGAGCTCGTCGCGCGCGCCGAACGTCCGGTGATCTTCGCGGGGAGCGGAATCCGCCTCGCGGGCGGCGAAGAGGAATTCGTGAAGCTGGCCGACCGCTGGAACGTGCCGGTCGTCACCGGTTTCAATGCCCACGATCTGCTGTGGCATGAGCATCCGTGCAATATCGGGCGGCAGGGAACGATCGGCGATCGCGCCGGCAATTTCGCCGTGCAGAACGCCGACTTCCTGCTGATCATCGGGTCGCGTCTCACCATCCGCCAGCTCAGCTACAACTGGGAGAACTTCGCGCCGCATGCGTTCAAGGTCGTCGTCGACGTCGATGAGGCGGAGCTGCGGAAGCCGACGATCAAAGCCGATCTGCCGGTGCACGCCGATGCGCGCGATCTGCTGCACGCGCTCAATGCGCTGCCGAAACCGCCCGCGCACGACGAATGGCTGCAGTGGTGCCAGGCGCGTAAGGAGCGTTACCCGGTCGTGCTGCCGGAGTACGCGAACGACCCTCGCGGCGTGAATCCGTACGTGTTCGCGAAGCGGCTGTTCGAATTGCTCCCGGACGACGCGATCGTGGTGACCGGCGACGGCACCGCGTGCGTGACGACCTTCCAGGCGGCGCAGCTGAAGCGCGGCCAGCGTCTGTACAGCGACGGCGGCTGCGCGCCGATGGGTTTCGATCTGCCGGGCGCGATCGGCGCGTGCATCGCCGCGAGACGCAAACGGGTCGTCTGTCTGGCCGGCGACGGCAGCATCCAGATGAACATCCAGGAATTGCAGACGATGGCCACGAATCAATTGCCGATCTCGATCTTCGTCCTCAATAACGACGGCTATCTTTCGATCCGCCTCACGCAGAAGAATTTCTTTCCGGACAATCCGGTCGGCGCCGGCCCGGAAAGCGGCGTCGGCATCCCCGATTTCGCCCGCATCGCGGCCGCGTACGGCATCGATTACGCGAGTGCGCGCACGGATGAAGAGCTCGACGCCGCGATCCGCGCCACGATCGACGCGCGAGGTCCCACGATGTGCGAGATGTTTCTCGATCCCGAGCAGCCGTTCGCGCCGAAGACGTCCTCGCGCCGTCTGCCTGATGGACGCATGGTCTCAGCACCGCTCGAAGACATGTTCCCCTTCCTCGATCGCGACGAGCTCGAACAGAACACGATCAGGAAAACGTGACGACGATCCGGGTGTTGCCCGGCCCGAGATCGGGCGGCTCGGTGAGCGTCGGTCCGAGCCAGATGATCCAGACGATGTCGCCGGGCGGCACATCGATGCGATGCGCTCCCCTGGTCATCGTCATTACGCCCGCCGGATGGGATGCGCCGTCGATCGTGACCTGCGGTTTGTGCGGTTGTGCGGTCACGTAATAGCGCCCCGGGACGAGGCACTCCCAGCTGCTGACGCCCGCTCGTGTAAAGCGTCCGCCGGCGACGAGATAGTCGCCGGAGAGCGGCACGTAATGCTGTCCGATGAACTCGTGATCGGCGCGGGGCAGGGAAAACACGCGGTAATTCGGGATGATCACCGGCGTCTGGCCCTTGGCCAGCTCACTGCGCATCGGCGCCAGTTCGCCGCTGTGAAACGAGGGCAGCGTGATGAAGGTGAGGAGCCAGAAGTAATTCGGCGGCAATCGGGTCGTCACCATCCCGACGCCGTCCAGCACGCGATTGCTTTGCGGATCGGTCATCTGTTCGGCGATGGTCATGACCTCCGTCTGACGCTCGTTCGTCATGACGTAATGGCGGCTCGTGAAATAGAGCCAGATCCCGACGTGAACGGCCGCGAGCGCGGCCAGTACAGGCTTCGAAAGCCATTGCCACGGCCGCAGCCGGAGAAAAAGCACGACGGCCTGTGCGGTGGGAATGACGAGGTTGTATGGAAACGGCGAGGGATTCGCCAGCAGCGCGACGATTCCGGACAGACAGAACGCCGCCTCCGGCGCCAGAGAGTCGCGCGAGACCAGCTCTCTCCAGTTCCAGCGCCGGATCGTCAATACCGCGCCGATCAGCATTCCGGCGATGAGGATCGGCGACTCGATGACGAACTGGATGAAAACCGGCAGCGGATTCATACGCTGCACGCGATGAACCGCCGCGGCGGCGAGCCCTTGTGTGCTGGTGGCGAAAATCGTCCAGGTGCCCGAGGCGAAATAAATCGCCCGGCATCCGGCGAGCGCGACGAGTGCTCCGCCGCCGATGTCCACGACGACGCGCCACAAGGGACGGCGATCGAACCACCACGCCGCGACGATCGTGAACAGCACGATCGGCACGGTGTAGACGAAGGCCTTGAAGGCGAGGAATTGGGCGATGACGGCGAACAGTCCGACCAGGAACGGCCGGCGCCTCGCCCCTTCCTGCAGCGGACGGGCGGCGAGCCACGCCAGCAGAACCATCGTCAGCAGAGGATTGTCGTGGCGGATCTCGAAGCCGTAATGCCAGAAGACCGCGAATGTCGCGGCGAACAACAGCGCCAGCGCGCCCGCCTGCGAGCGCAGACGGAAGCCGGCGCAGCGAACGATCAGCGCGAGATTGAGCCAGAACAGAAGAAAAAAGAGGACGCGCTCCGCGCGCATCATCGGCGCCGCGTGCTCGAATGCGCCGGCGATCCAGGTCATGGGACCGAGGATCAGCAGATTCGCGCTCGACATGAAATTGCCCGCCTGGTGCGTTGCCAGAAGGCGCGCCGTGAAGACGTTCTGAAATTCGTCGACCACGAACATCCGGTTGAGCGTGAGGTGCTCGGACAGGATGACGAGCAGAAGGAGCCCGAGCAGCAGCCCGATCTTCGCCGGCGACGGCTTCATGGTCTGCAATCTACGACACCCGCGCGCCGGCCAGCGCGGCCTTTCTGAGGCGATCGCGCAGCCTCGGAAATGCGACGAGCAGCGACTCCAGCGCGACGAACAGCGAAGCCAGCACCCGTCCGCCGCTCGCCATCACGTATCCGCTGCGCCACGGCGACGTGAGTCCGCCGAGCCAGCGGCGCGGCGCAAAGAGAGGCGATGGACGCTGTTCGTCGATGAGCGGACGGCTCCACGCCGTCACGTGACCCTCCGTATGCGCGAGACCGGACACCGCTTCGAGCTCATCGCGCGTCGGAAAGAACGCCAGCCGGAAGAGCTGCCGCTGCGCCGCGCGCCGCAGGCCGGGCGGGACGCCGCCATCGTGCTCCGCGTTTCGGGCGATGAATTCGAGAATTCCCTGCCGGATCGGCTCCCGCCACTGCTCGCCGGCGAGCTCGCTCCGGCGCTGCGGTGAATCGCCCGCCAGAATCGGCGTCACCCGTCCATCGTCATCGCGGCGATATCCGAGAACCGTTCCGTGCGGCGCGCGGCAGATCGCTTCGAGCAGGATCGATACGTAGTACGCCGCGCCTTCGACCACCGTGCGTGCTTTGCGGCAGTCGGAGAGAATGCCGGTCATCACGCCGTCCGGAAAGGGACGGCATCCGAGCTCGTGCCAGTACGCGAGGTTGTAGCAGCGCAACGGGCGCATCTCCGGAAACGCCTGACCAAGCGCGTGCTGGATCGAGCCGCGCCATCCGAGATCGACCAGCGCGGTGCCCGGCTCATCGAGGTGCTGCTGGTGAAGATACGCGGCAAGCAATTCTCGTTGCGATTCCCGCGCCCCACGGACCTGCTGCAGAAACGACGGATCGTTCAGGAGCGCGCGACATTCTGCAATCGGCGATTCGCGTGTGAGTCCGTGTTTCGCCAGATCGAATCCGGCGTCGCCGAGTGCGTAATACGAGAGCAGGTCCCCCACGGTCGGTGTTCCGGCGCGAATCGAGGTGACCTCCTCCAGGGTGATCATCGCGCCCGGCAGCGAGGTCGAAACGCGCGAGAAATGAACGTAGTCCAGTGCCGGCGCGTCCGGAATGCGCAGCGCGGCGGTGACCTCTCGCAACAAATGGCCGTCGCGTGCGATGAATGCCAGTCGCGTGATGCCGTCCCGTTTCGATTCATCGAGCAGCAGGCGGCCGAACGCCGCGAGAACCGGACCGAGAACGTCGTGACCGAGACGGTAGCGAGCGTTCACTTGCCGAGCATCCGCAGAATGCGATCCCAGGTGTTGATGGCGAGCAGGCTGACGGAGATCGCGGCGCGGGCTCCCAGTCCGCGGAGCGCGCCATGTTCGTTCCTGATCGTGTGGAGCACGCCTTGCGGCCAGTACAGGCGGTGCCGCGGTTTCGCCAGGTGATGCCGGAGCAGAGCGATCGGACTCGGGTCGATCGTCGCCGGCAGCAGCGTTTCGTAGCGCGACGTCCCGAGGCCGAGCGCGTGCGGGAGTCGACCGAGATGTTCGATGTCCTGTGGCGTCGGCTCCAGCACGATCGGAGCGAGGAGCAGCGCGACGTCGTCCGGTGTGAGCGCGACCGGATGCGTTTTCTCCAGGTCCGCCAGGCGGCGGGTGAACGCGAGTGCGCCGTCGTGAATGGCCCGGACGAGCGCGATCCTCCGCTCTTCGTCCGGCGTCAGCGCTTCATACACCGGTTGCCGGTCGTCTCCGATCGTCCGAATCGGCGGATGCGGCGCGGAGAAGAGCAGTTCCGCGATCTCCACACACTGAAATGCCATCGCGTACATCCGCGCCGGCCGGCCGCGCTCGAAGAAGAAGGCGCGCATGCGGCCGTTGTCGTAGGCCGCCGGTTTCAAACCGAAGTACGCGCCCGGCGTCCCGGCGAGCTCGGGGAAGGCGATCTCCAGAAATCGCTGCGAACTGGCATTCCATCCGACGTCGACGATCAACGGACGGCTGCTGCCTCCGAGGAATCCGATGCTCTCGAGGTAATCGCGCACGGCCGCTTTCTCGCGTTGCACGTCGGGGAGAAACAGCGGATGCGCTTCGCGGAAAAATGCCTCCAGTCGCAGGCGCCCGAACGGCGGCCAGACCCTTTCGCCCGGCTTGAAATGCTTCGCCAGCAACGCCTCGACTGCCGGGTTGTCGATCCCGAGACGAGTCCAATGCTCCTCCGCGGTGGTGCCGGGAAGCGACGTGGTCAGCGCATTGAGCGTGCTTTGCTGCAGTGTCTCGAGCGCCGGAATCAGAAGCATTCGCCGCGACGCGAACGTGTACGTCGCCGCGATCTCCGGATGCCGGATTTTCAGCACTTCGAGCGGGAGAAAGCCGTCGCGCGCAAACAGGAACGCGCCGTCGTGACGGCCGTCGACGTAGCGGCGGCGAATCCAGTCGGCGAAGGCATTGACGATCGGGCCGGCGACGGCGAAGCCGAGCGCATACCAGTAGTCACCGTTCCAGTCCGCGAGCCCGTCGCGCATCAACCCGAGGAGCAAACTATGCGACGGCTTCCGGCCGCGGCGTAGTGCGCGGACGATCTTCGGATGAACGGCCTTGCGCTGCTCGAACCGCATGCGCGCCGACGGCAGGTGATACGAACGAAGCCCCTGTTCCCTCGGCCGCGCGCAATCCGAGATCGCATGGTCGCCGATGTGGACGATCGTCTCCGCCCTCACGCCCATGTCCTGCACCACATGCCGGAACAGTCCGCCGCCGGCTTTGGTCATGCCGGCCTCGCAGGAGAGATAAACGCGTTCGACCTCGCGGTAACCGGCCGCGCGCAGCAGTTCGCTGACGAGATTGCCGGGCAGATACATGTCGGATGCGGCGATGATCCGTTTGCCGCCGGCAAGAGCATAGTCATAGATCTCGCGCGCTTCCGGGTTGGGGAACAGCGTCGCCTTTTCCGCCGCCAGCTCCGCGTCAGGACTCATGCGCAGAAACGCGTAAATCTGCGCCAGCGTCACGTCCTCCTGGTGGCGATGAACGATCCGCGCGATCCGTTCCGCCGCGATGCGCGTCAGCCGCGACCGCGGGCCCGATGCGGCCGAGAAAACGTCCGCCGGCGAATAATGCCGCCGTGACAGCAGCGTATCGAAGACGTCGAAGGAGACGACTTCCGCGTCGTCGATCATCGCCTTCAGCGCGTCGGGCAACACGCATGTCAACGTACCACGTCAATGATCCGGACGGACGAACACCCCGACCTGCGTCATCGGATAGCCCGAAACGAGCTGCACGCGCACGAGCCGGAAGCCGCTCTTCGCCAGTGCCGCGCGGAACGCCTCGGACTGTTTCTCTTCCGCGCCGATCCGCGGTACCGGCGTGACGAGCCAGATCCGGTCCCACGGCGCGGCGCGCAGCTGCTGCTCCCAGGCATCCACCGGCGACGACGCGTACGCGCGCAGGAGCTCCGGACCACCGTCGAAGTACCGGAGCACGCCTTCCGTGTTCGTCACGTCGCGCAGCGAAGGCAGCTCGTGAATCGGCAGTTGCCGGTCGAGATAAAACGCGAGCGCGAAACTGTGCAGCGGATCGGGATATTTGAGCCGCAGCGGATGCTGCACGATGATCACCGTGCGCACGCGAGGTGATGGCGCGATCAACGCCGCGATCGGCTTGCCGTTCCCTTTCAGGAACATGTCCCGCATCGCACTCGGCACCCCAAAGAGCTGGACGATGGCGAGCAGCGTGATGCAGATTCGCGCCTCCTTCGTGAAGGCGAAGGCGAACGAGCAGAGAAGCGCGCCGATCAGCGGGACCTCGTAGCGTGGGGCGATGACGTAGCCGCGCGTCGCGCCGATGATCAGGAGCGACAGCAGACCGATGACGGCGGCGATTGGGATCACGATCAGCGGCGAACGGCGAAGCGCAACCAGCACGGCGGCCAGCGTCGCACCGAGGAAGACGAGCGACAGGAAGTGGATGACCGAGAGCGGCGACGAAAGGCCGCTGGAGGAAAAGACCGAGAGCGTCACCGACACGAGTTGGCCGAACGGTTTCGGATTGAACAACGGGAAGCCGTGGCCCGCCGGATAGGTGCGGATGATGAATGCCGCCTCGCAGGCGGTGGTGATTCCGCCGGGAAGGGCGAAGGCGGCGAGCGTCACCAGCTCCCGGCGATCACGAGCGATCGCGAAACGGATCGCCGCCGCGGCCGCCAGCGCGCCGAAGAGGCACGCGGCGTAGATGTAGAGGTGGCCGAGGACGATGCCGAGGAGTGCGCCGGCGATGAGCTTGCCGCGCGACCGTTGCGTCAGCGCGGATGCCAGAAGCGCGAGCCAGGCGATCACACAAAGCGTTGCGAACTCCCAGACTCGCGCTTCGAACGCGTAGAACAGCAGGATGGGCGAGGCGCCGATCAGCAGTGCCGAGACCGTGCTCCACCACCAGTCCCGTGTGAGGCGGAACGCCGCCGCGTAAACCGTGACCGCCGCGGCGGCGAGAGAGAGGATCGAAAGGAGGCGCAGATACAGCTCCGGATCGCGCTGAAGGGTCAGCCCGAGCGGACGCATCAGCGCGTGGAAGAGGCGCTGGACGTCGCAGTACGCGTAGTTCGTGAAGAACTGCGCGATGACCGAACCGGGACGGCGCGCTTCGATGCCGCGCAGCTGCGGGTTGCGCTCGAAGTACCAGTACTGGATCTCGTCCAGCCAGAGCGATGCGTGAATCGTCCCTCTTGCGATGCACGCCGCCAGCGGCGCCAGCGCGATCGCGATCCCGCCCGCATGCCGCGCCGCGTCACTTTTCTTCGTGGTACTCCTCCTCCGTGTTCACGTCCCAGATGTTCGCCTTGTCCGTACGTCCGGCGAGGATGTTGTCGACGCAGATCATCGACGTGAGCATCGAGTGGTCCTGGTTGTTGTAGCGGTGCATGCCGTTGCGTCCGACGAGAAAGAGGTTGGGGAACGTGTCGGCGAACTTGCGCACTTCCTCGAACCGCTCGTACGTGCCGAAGTACGCAGGATACGTTTTCGGGACGCGGATCACGACCGCGTCCCGGCAATCGGCGGCATCGGCGATGGCGATGCGCTGCATTTCGGTTTTCGCCAGCTCGATCATCGACGTGTCGGACGCCGACCAGAGCGCGTCGCCGTCGCTGCAGAAGTACTCGAGGCCCACCCACGTCTTGGCGCGGTCCGCGACCATGTACGGACTCCAGTTGTTGAAGATCTGCAGCCGTCCGACCAGCACGTCAGGCTCCTGGATGTAGATCCAGTTGTCCCTGATCGGCGAGCCGTCCGCTTCTTTCGTTTTCAGCTTGTCATAGAGCAGCCCGACGGTGACGAAGTTGCGGTACTGCAGCCCTTCCGCGATCTGGGCGATCTCGCGCGGCACGTCGGCGTCGAGTGCGCGGAAGAGCGAGCGCACCGGCATGGTGGAGAAGAAATAGTCGCCCTTCAGCTCGATCTCCGTGCCGTCGGGACGCGTGGCACGCACCGCGGTCACGTTGTGGTTCGCGTCGGTCAGGATGCGCGTCACCTTGTGCCGCATCAGCACCTCGCCTCCGCGCTCGATGATCCGCTTCGTGACCTCTTCCCACATCTGTCCCGGTCCGAACTTCGGGTAGAGGAACTGCTCGATCAGCGACGTCTCGACCTGCTTCTGCGCGACGTCCTGCCTGCGGGGGATGAGCTTCTTCAGAAAATGAAGGATCGCCTTCGTGATCGAGAGACCCTTCACGCGCTGCGCCCCCCATTCGGCGCTGATCTCGCTGCACGCGACGCCCCACACCTTCTCCGTGTACGACTTGAAGAACGTTCCGTAGAGCTCGCGGCCGAAGCGGTTGATGAAGAACTGCTCCAGATTCGTCTCGTTGCGGATCGGGAAGAGCGCGCTACGGATGTACGAGAGGCCGATCATGAACGAGCGCCCGAGGCCGAGCTTGCGAAGCGTGTCGGGCGAGAGGGTGATCGGGTAATCGAAGAAGCGCCTGCGGAAGTAGATGCGCGACTTGCGTCCGCGCAGCAGCATCACGTTGTCCGTCGTTTCGGGATCGGGCCCCGCCGCCGCGCCGTCCACTTCGGTCGTGCGGCGCTGATACGTGATCGTCTGCTTCCCCTCGACCTTCTGCATCGGGAGGATCGACAGCCACCACTCCATCACGCGGTCCGACTTCGAAAAGAAGCGGTGACCGCCGATGTCGATGCGGTTGCCCTTGTAGTTGACCGTGCGGGAGATGCCGCCGACCTGGTCGGTGCCTTCGAGGACGATCGGCTTGATGCCGGTCCGCTCGAGCAGCTCGTACGCCGCGGTGAGGCCGGCCGGCCCGGCTCCGATGATGACCGCGGTCCTCGGTTGCGTGCTCATGATGATCCTTTCCCGAGCGACGCGATCAGATCGCGCAGATTGGTCGGTTGCGATGGGAGCTGCAGCGCGCGCGTGACGTAGTCGTTCGCTCGCGCGGCGTCGAGCTTCTCCGCCTGGCGAAACGCGGCGATCGCCTCGGCGTTTTTCTTTGCCTGCGCCAGGCCGAGCCCGAGGTAGACGTGTGCCTCGACCGAGTGCGGCGCGAGCTCCGTCGCCTTGCGGAACTGCACGACCGCCTCCTCGTACTTCGCCTCCTGCGAGAGGACGGTGCCGCTGGTGAGCAGCGCGTTGATGTCCGCGCCGCCCGGCAGGAGCTGACGTCGCATCTGCGCCGCGACTTTGAGGTTGTTTTGCGCATGTGCCGCCTCGGGATCGATCTTCAGTGCCTGCTGGAGATCGCGTTCCGCTCCGTCGAGCAGCGGTGCGCGCTCCGGAACCGGGACGACGCGCGCCTTCATCATCTTCGCCGTCGCCATCGCCACGTACGACTGTGCGTACCACTCCGGCGCAGGGAAGTTCGGATGGGTGCGCAGCGAATCCTGGACGAGCATGACCGCTCGTTCGAGGTGCGGCAGAGCCCGGTCGGGCGCGCTCAACTGCAACGCCTGTCCGATCGAGTACTCGGCGAGCGGATTGGGAGGCGTGACCTCGACCGCGTGCGTGAAGAGCGTCTCGCTGTCCTTCCAGTAGCGCGTCTGCTTCCACGCGATCGCGGTGAAGATCAGGACAACGATCGCGCCGATCGCGATCGCGGCACGCGACGGCATCAGCTCGGCTGCGGCCCAGACGATGGCGATGAAGAGTCCGATGTACGAGAAGTAGGTGTAGCGGTCGGCGATCGACTGCGGTCCGATCTGGATGATGCCGATCACCGGGACGAGCACGCCGAGGAACCAGAGCCAGCCTGCGAGGAGGTAGGGAGCACGATTCCTCAGAAACCAGGCGGCGGCCGTGATCCCGATCAGCACGATCGCAGCGATCAGCACTTCGCCGGATGGAACATCGACCATCGGGTAGGGCACGGCGAGACGCGAGGGCCAGAACAACTTCCCGAGGTAGCGGAAGTAGCCGTCGAGGGCATTCGCGAGGCGTGTGCTGATCGGCAGCGCGGAGACCGACTGCAGCGCCTTCAGGTTGCGCTGGCCGATGAAGGCGATCAGCGAGGCGATGATCGACAGTGCGACGAGCGGGATCTTCTCCGCGATCCGAAGTCCGCGCCGCAGCGGCCACCAGTCGAGGACGATGAACAGGAAGGGGAGCGTGACGTACATCTGCTTCGACATCAGCGAAGCGGCGAACAGGATGCCGACCAGCACCGGCCTGCGCCTCGGCGCCGCGTATACGTACAGCGCGAGCATCGCGAACAGCGTGGAGAGTGTGTCTTTCCGCTCCGACGCCCACGCCACCGACTCGACGTGCATCGGATGGATGGCGAAGAGCGCGGCGACGAAGCCGCTGCGGATCGTCGCCCCGGTCATCCGCCGCAGCGCGAGGAAGAGAACGATCGCGTTCGCCGCGTGCAGCAGGAACTGCGTCATCAGGTGACCGGCCGGCTTGAGCCCCCAGAGCTGGACGTCGATCTCGTGCGAGATCCAGGTCAGTGGATACCAGCCGATCGACGCAGAGGTGAGTGCCCAGCCGATCGACGTCCCGTTCAGTCCCGACCGGACCGCCGTGTTCTCGTAGATGAACTGGCCGTCGTCGTAGTTGAGGAACGAGTGGCCGGCGATCTGCCCGAAGACGAGCAGCGTCAGAACGAGCAGCGAGCCGATGACCCACCAGTCGCGTTCCGTCCACGTCGAGGTCACGACTGCGATGGCCGGTGCCGGTGCCTTGATCTCCGCTTTCGCGCGCGATTTCCGTCCCATGAAGCGCGGTAGTTTAGTATCGCCGGATGCCGACGCATATCAGCTCTCCAAAGATCATCGAAGCCGCCGGAAACAAGCCGAAGCGAATCGAGGAGTATGTCGGGCGGGTGAACAGCGACACGTCCGCCGTCTCGGTCGCGCGAATGCAGAGTCCTGCCGGGTGGGTGGAGCCGGGGCAGACGCCCGAATTCGACGAATACACGGTCGTCCTGCACGGGATGCTGCGCGTGACCTCGCGCGACGGCGTCATCGAAGTCCCGGCGGGGCAGGCAGTGATCACCCACGCGGGCGAATGGGTCCAGTATTCGACGCCCGAGGGGGCCGAATACGTCGCCGTCTGCCTTCCTGCCTTTTCGCCGAATACGGTGCATCGCGACGAATGAAGGTCCTCATCCTCAACGAGCACGACGTCACCGAGCTCCTCACGATGGAGGAGTGCATCGGCGTCATGGAAGAGGCCCTGAGCGCGCTGGCGAACGGCGAAGTGGTCAATCCACTACGCAACCTCGTGCGCGGAAACGGCGTCCCGAGCATCCTCGGCCTGATGCCGGCCTGGCGCGGCGGGGCGAACCCCGTTTACGGGCTGAAGGAGGTCTGCGTCTTCCCCGGCAACCCCGCGCGCGGTCTCGACACGCATCTCGGAGCGGTCCTGCTGCACAGCGGTGAAACGGGCGAGCTGCTGGCGATCGTGAATGCCGCGGCCGTGACCGCCATCCGGACAGCGGCGGTCTCCGCCGTGGCGACGCGCCTGCTTGCTCGCGAAGACGCCTCCGTGCTCGCGATCCTTGGGGCGGGGGTGCAGGCGCGGAGTCACGCGAAAGCGATTCCGCTCGTTCGCAACATTAAAGAGGTGCGGATGTACAGCCGCAGCACCGGGGGCTCAGCCGAGGACGCGGTGCGCGGTGCCGACATCATCGTGACCGCCACCAGCTCGAAGGAGCCGGTCGTCAAACGCGAGTGGGTCTCGGAAGGCGCACACATCAATGCAGTCGGCTCGAGCATCGCCTCGGCGCGCGAGCTCGACGGCGCCACGGTCGCGGCCGCCTCGCTCTTCGTCGATCGCCGCGAATCGACGGTCAACGAGTCGGGCGATTACCTCTTCGCCCTGCGCGAAGGCGCAATCGGCGGGCCGGAGCACATCCGGGCGGAGATCGGCGAGCTGCTGACGGGGAGGGCCGAGGGGCGGAAATCCGCGGACGAGATCACGCTGTTCAAGTCGCTCGGATTAGCCGTCGAAGACCTCGCCGCGGCGGCGTTTTTGTACGACAAGGCGCGCCGGCTGGGGCGGGGCGTGAGCGTCGAATTCTGACCGTTTGAATTCGGAATAGCGTTTCGGCTGATGCGGTTAGCCTGATTCCGGGCTTGACAAGTCCACCCCTCGCACGTAAAGTGCGCGGGTTTTCCCGTACGGGAGCACCACTTTCGCTGTACGTGTCTTCAGAAGGATAAGGAATGCCAACGATCAACCAACTCGTCAGCCAGGGTCGCGAATCGGTCAAGTACAAGACCAAGTCGCCCGCCCTGCAGTCGAGCCCGCAGAAGCGCGGCGTTTGCACGCGCGTCTATACCTCCACCCCGAAGAAGCCGAACTCGGCTCTCCGCAAGGTGGCGCGCGTTCGCCTGACGAACGGCGTCGAAGTCACGACCTACATCCCGGGCGTCGGCCACAACCTGCAGGAGCACTCGATCGTGCTCATCCGCGGCGGCCGTGTGAAGGATCTGCCGGGTGTCCGTTATCACGTCATTCGCGGCACGCTCGACGCGGTCGGCGTTGCCAAGCGCATGCAGAGCCGTTCGAAGTACGGCGCCAAGCGCCCGAAGAAGAGCTAATAAGTCAAAGGGTTAGATCAAGATGCCGAGACGTCGTGAAGTTCCGAAACGCGAGATCCTTCCGGATCCGGTCTACAACAGTCAGCTGGTGACGAAGTTCATCAATTCGCTCATGACCCACGGCAAGAAGTCGGTGGCGGAGCGGGTGTTCTACGGCGCGCTGAAGAAGGTGGAAGACCGGGCCAAGGATGACCCGATCAAGCTCTTCAAGAAGGCTGTCGACAACGTCAAGCCGGCGCTCGAGGTCAAGAGCCGCCGTGTCGGTGGATCGAACTACCAGGTGCCGATCGAAGTGCGCCCGGTGCGCCGCACGGCGCTGGCGATCCGCTGGCTGATCACGTACGCCGTGGCCCGTGGCGAGAAGACGATGCAGGACAAGCTCGCCGGCGAGATCATGGATGCCGCCAACAACCGCGGCAACGCGATCAAGAAGCGCGAAGATACGCACAAGATGGCGGAAGCGAACAAGGCGTTCGCGCACTACCGCTGGTAGTCCTTGAAGTACCAGTAGCACACGCAGTTACGCAGTTCTCCGAAAGCAACTTTCCGTAGCTCCGTCTCGACCGGATAACACAGAAAACGTTCTGCGGTTCCGGACCGAGCAACGGGAAATGAACAATCGAGTGGATTGCAGAGGGTCGGCGACCGCTTTGTCGCCGGTTTCGCTCTGTTTTGTACGAAAGAATCATGGCACGTCAGGTATCTCTCGAAAAAACCCGAAACATCGGGATCATGGCTCACATCGACGCCGGTAAAACGACGACGACGGAGCGCATCCTCTATTACACCGGCCGTACTCACAAGATCGGCGAGGTGCACGACGGCACTGCGACCATGGACTGGATGGTCCAGGAGCAGGAGCGCGGCATCACGATCACCTCGGCTGCCACCACCGCCCTGTGGGGCGACACGCGCGTCAACATCATCGACACGCCGGGTCACGTCGACTTCACCGTCGAAGTGGAGCGCTCGCTCCGCGTTCTCGACGGCGCGGTCGGTGTCTTCTGCGCGGTCGGCGGCGTCGAGCCGCAGTCCGAGACCGTCTGGCGTCAGGCCGACAAGTACGGCGTCCCCCGCATCGCCTTCATCAACAAGATGGACCGCATCGGAGCGAACTTCGAAGCGGTCGTGAATCAGATCCGCCAGAAGCTCGGCAAGAACGCCGTTCCTCTGCAGCTCCCGATCGGAGCCGAGGACCAGTTCAAGGGTGTCATCGACCTCGTGCAGATGAAGGCCCTCCTGTTCCACGACGAGACCCTCGGCGCGAAGTACGACGTCGAAGAGATCCCGGCCGAGCTGCGCGAGGCCGCCGAGCACTTCCGCGAGAAGATGGTCGAGTCGATCGCCGAACAGCACGACGAGTTGCTGGAGAAGTACCTCGCGGGCGAGACCCTCGAGATCGGTGAGCTGAAGGCTGCTCTTCGCGAAGCGACGATCGGTCAGAAGATCACGCCGGTCCTCTGCGGCTCGGCATTCAAGAACAAGGGCGTTCAGCCGCTGCTCGATGCAGTGGTCGACTACCTCCCCTCTCCGGTCGACATCCCGCCGGTGAAGGGGATCAATCCGGACGACGAGTCGTTCATCGAGCGTCCGGCTTCAGACTCCGCGCCGTTCTCGGCGCTCGTCTTCAAGATCATGACCGACCCGTTCGTCGGCCAGCTGGCCTTCTTCCGCGTGTACTCCGGTCATGTCGATTCCGGCACGGCCGTGCTGAACACGACGAAGGGCAACACCGAGCGCATCGGTCGCCTGCTGCAGATGCACGCGAACAAGCGCGAAGAGATCAAGGAAGTGTGGGCCGGTGACATCGGCGCCGCAGTCGGTCTGCGCAACGTCACGACCGGCGACACGATCTGCGACAAGAACATGCCGATCGCGCTGGAGACGATGACGTTCCCCGAGCCGGTCATCGCCGTCGCCATCGAGCCGAAGACCAAGGTCGATCAGGAAAAGATGGGCGTCGCTCTCGCGAAGCTCATGCAGGAAGATCCGACCTTCAAGGTCCACACCGACCCGGAGACGAACCAGACCATCATCCGCGGAATGGGCGAGCTGCACCTCGAGATCATCGTCGATCGCATGGTGCGCGAGTTCAACGTCGCGGCGAACGTCGGCAAGCCGCAGGTCGCGTATCGCGAGGCGATCACGCGCGCCGCGGACGCTCACGGCCGCTTCGTCCGTCAGTCGGGCGGTAAGGGTCAGTACGGCGACGTCAAGATCCGCCTCGAGCCGATCGCGGACAAGGACTTCGAGTTCGTCAACGAGACCGTTGGCGGCTCGGTGCCGAGAGAGTTCATCAAGCCGACCGAGCAGGGCATCAGGGAAGCAATGGAGAAGGGCATCCTCGCCGGATATCCGATGACGGGCATTCGCGCCGTGCTGTACGACGGCTCGTACCACGACGTCGACTCGAGCGAAATGGCCTTCAAGATCGCCGGCTCGATGGCCTTCCAGGAAGGCGCGAAGAAGGCCGGTCCGATTCTCAAGGAACCGATCATGGACGTCGAAGTCGTGACGCCCGAGGACTACGCCGGCGACGTCATGGGCGACCTTTCGCGCCGCCGCGGCAAGATCCAGCAGATGGACGAGCGTGGCGGGGCCAAGGTCATCCGCGCGCACGTGCCGCTGTCCGAGATGTTCGGTTACGCGACCCAGGTGCGCTCGATGTCGCAGGGCCGCGCGAGCTACACCATGCAGTTCCTGGCGTACGAGCCAGCACCACGGAACGTCGCTGAAGAAGTCATTGCAAAAGTCGCCGGATAGCAATTCGGAGAAGAGAAAGAACTACGGAGGTTAATCCACGATGGCCAAAGAGAAATTCGACCGCAGTAAGCCTCACGTGAACGTCGGCACGATCGGTCACGTCGACCACGGCAAGACCACGCTGACGGCTGCGATCACCCGCGTCCTCGCATCCAAGGGCACCGCTTCGTTCGTTGCCTTCGATCAGATCGACAAGGCTCCGGAAGAGCGCGAGCGCGGCATCACCATCGCCACCGCTCACGTCGAGTACTCGACCGACAAGCGCCACTATGCGCACGTCGACTGCCCGGGTCACGCCGACTACGTCAAGAACATGATCACCGGCGCGGCTCAGATGGACGGCGCGATTCTCGTCGTCTCCGCCGCTGACGGCCCGATGCCGCAGACGCGCGAGCACATCCTGCTCGCCCGCCAGGTCGGTGTGCCGTACATCGTCGTCGCCCTGAACAAGGTCGACATGGTTGACGACCCCGAGCTCCTCGACCTCGTCGAGCTCGAAGTCCGCGAGCTTCTCAGCTCGTACGAGTTCCCCGGCGATGACATTCCCATCGTTCGCGTCTCGGCCCTCAAGGGTCTGGAGTCGGGCGATCACAAGTCGGAGTGGGGCGGCAAGATCATCGAGCTGATGGACGCCGTCGACAGCTACATTCCGATGCCGGAGCGCGCCATCGACAAGCCGTTCCTGATGCCGGTCGAAGACATCTTCTCGATCTCCGGCCGCGGCACGGTCGTCACCGGCCGTATCGAGCGCGGAATCGTCAAGGTCGGCGAGGAAATCGAGATCGTCGGCATCCGCCCGACCATCAAGAAGGTCGTCACCGGCGTCGAGATGTTCCGCAAGCTCCTCGATCAGGGTCAGGCGGGCGACAACGTCGGCCTCCTGCTCCGCGGCGTGGAGCGCAAGGACGTCGAGCGCGGCCAGGTTTGCGCCAAGCCGGGCTCGATCACCCCGCACACGAAGTTCAAGGCCGAGGTCTACATCCTGACGAAGGAAGAGGGCGGCCGTCACACGCCGTTCTTCAACGGCTATCGTCCGCAGTTCTACTTCCGTACGACCGACGTCACCGGCACCGCGCAGCTCGCCGAAGGCGCCGAGATGGTGATGCCGGGCGACAACACGTCGCTCACCATCAACCTGATCGCGCCGATCGCGATGGAGAAGGGTCTCCGCTTCGCCATCCGCGAGGGCGGCCGCACCGTCGGCGCCGGCACCGTCACGGACATTCTCGAGTAGTCACCTGAACGGCCGCCTCACCAGGCGGCCGTTCGCGTTCTTTTAGGAAATAGCGAACCATGATGAACGAAAAGATCCGCATCCGTCTCAAGGCGTACGACTACCGCGTCCTCGATCAGTCCACGTCGGAAATCGTCGACACGGCCAAGCGCACAGGCGCGAAGGTGGCGGGACCGATCCCTCTGCCGACGCAGGTGTCGCGCTACACGGTTCTGCGCAGCCCGCACGTCGACAAGAAGTCGCGGGAGCAGTTCGAGATGCGGACGCACAAGCGGCTGCTCGACATTCTCGAGCCGACGACGCAGACGGTCGACGCGCTCATGAAGCTCGAGCTGCCGGCCGGCGTCGACGTGGAAATCAAGGCGTTCGGGAAATAAGGGACGCCCCAACGACGCACTCACACGAACGACGTGAGTCGTTCCAAGGTGGAAAGACATGGCAATCGAAGGAATCATTGGCAAGAAGGTCGGGATGACCCAGGTGTTCGCCGAAGACGGCGCACTCATCCCTGTGACCGTCATTCAGGCCGGCCCTTGCCTCGTGATACAGAAGAAGACAGCCGACAAGGACGGATACGACGCCGTTCAGATCGGCCTGGTCGAGAAGATCTCGAACCGCCGCGTGACCAGCGCGATGCGCGGACATTTCGAGAAAGCCGGCGCGCAGCCGCTGCGCACGCTCGCCGAAATCCCGTACTCGGGTGACGCGAACGTCGGCGACCGCATCCAGGTCGACATCTTCAAGCCGGGCGATCACATCGACGTCGTCGGTGAGTCGAAGGGTAAGGGTTTCCAGGGCGTCATGAAGCGCCACAACTTCTCCGGCGGCCGGGCCACTCACGGCTCGATGTTCCACCGCGCGCCCGGCTCGATCGGCGCCTCGGCGTTCCCGTCGCGTGTCATGAAGGGCATGCGCATGGGCGGCCGGATGGGCGGCGATCAGGTCACGGTCAAGAACCTCCGCGTGGCCAAGATCGACGTCGAGAACAACCTGCTGTACATCCGCGGCGCGGTCCCGGGTGGACGCAACGGCCTCGTGGTCGTGCGCTTCGCGAAGAACGGGAAGCGAGGAGAGTGACCATGCCGACCATCGACGTGAAAGACTGGAACAACAAGACGATCGGCAAGGCCGAGCTGCCGGACGCGATTTTCGCCTATCCGTACAAAGAGCATCTGATCCACGAGGCAGTGCGCAACTACCTCGCCTCGCTCCGCGCCGGCACGCACAAGACGAAGACCCGCGCTGAAGTCAGTGGCTCCGGCAAGAAGCCGTTCCGCCAGAAGGGCACCGGCCGTGCGCGTCAGGGCGGCAACCGTCCTCCGATCCACCGCCACGGCGGTACGGTCTTCGGTCCGGTTCCGCGCGACTACTCGTACAAGATGAACTCGAAGGAGAAGAAGGCTGCTCTCAAGAGCGCTCTCTCCCGCCGGGTCAAAGAGGGAAAGCTGGTTCTCGTCGGTGACCTCGGAGTCGACGAGCCGAAGACTCAGGCTCTCGCTCAGAAGGTCGCGAACATCGGCGTCGAGGGGAAGGCACTTCTCGTCGACACGATGGAGAACACGAACCTGGTGCTGGCTTCCCGCAACAACCCGAAGCTGCGTCTGGTCGACGCCTCGAGCGTCAACGTGTACGACGTCGTCAACAGCCGCTACGTAGTGCTGAGCCAGTCGGCACTGCAGCGCTTGACGGAGGCACTCGGCAATGAATAGCAACAAGATCATCCGTCGTCCTCTCGTCACCGAGAAGAGCACGATGCAGCGGGAGTCGGGCTCGAACGTCATCGCGTTCGAAGTCGCTCCCGAGGCGAACAAGATTCAGGTCAAGACTGCGGTCGAAGAGCTGTTCAAGGTCAAAGTCGAAGAGGTCCGCCTCTTCAACGTCCGCGGCAAAGTGAAGCGGATGGGCCGTTACGCCGGCAAGCGCCGCGACTGGCGCAAGGCGTACGTGAGGCTCAAAGAGGGCGAAAAGGCGCCGGACTTCATCGAAGGCGTTTAACGCTGAGAAAGCGCGTAAGCCCCGATAAGGCGAAAAACTGAGGACACTATGCCTGTCAAGAATTACAAACCGACCTCTCCGGGCATCCGGTTTCAGTCTCATCACACGTTCGATGAGATCACCAAAGCCACGCCTGAGAAGTCGCTGACGAAGGGGAAGATGAAGACCGGCGGCCGCGCGTCGACGGGTCGCATCAGCTCCCGCTTCATCGGCGGCGGTCACAAGCAGAAGTACCGCGCGATCGACTTCAAGCGCGAGAAGCACGGCATTCCGGCGAAGGTCGCGGCGATCGAATACGATCCGAACCGCACCGCCCGCATCGCCCTGCTGCACTACGCCGACGGTGAGAAGCGCTACATCCTCGCGCCGGACGGCCTCGCCGTCGGCTCGACGATCACCGCGGGCGAAGACGCCGACATCCTGGTCGGCAATGCTCTGCCGCTCTCCAAGATCCCCCTCGGCACGACGGTGCACAACATCGAGCTGAAGGAAGGGAAGGGCGGACAGATGGCTCGTTCGGCCGGAGCATTCGCGCAGCTGATGGCGCGCGAAGGCGACTGGGCGACGCTCCGTCTTCCCTCGGGCGAGATGCGCAAGGTCCACATCCGCTGCTACGCGACGATCGGTCAGGTCGGCAATCTCGAGCACGAGAACGTCTCGATCGGCAAGGCCGGCCGCACGCGTCATCGCGGAAAGAAGCCGCATAACCGCGGCGTGTCGATGAACCCGGTCGATCATCCGTTGGGCGGTGGTGAAGGCAAGACCTCGGGTGGCCGTCATCCGGTGAGCCCGTGGGGTCAGCCGACCAAGGGCTACAAGACGCGGCGGAACAAGACCACCAACAAGTTCATCGTCAAGCGGAGAACCAAGTAATGCGCTCACAGAAAAAGGGAGCCTTCGTCGACGAGCATCTGACGAAGAAGGTCGAAACGATGAATCGCGAGCGCGACAAGAAGGTCATCAAGACCTGGTCGCGGCGGTCGACGGTGGTTCCGGACATGGTTGGTCACACGGTGGCCGTGCACAACGGGCGGAAGTTCATCCCGGTGTACATCTCCGAGAACATGGTCGGCCACAAGCTCGGCGAGTTCGCCCTGACCCGGACGTTCAAGGGCCACAGCGGAAAGAAAGTGGAGAAGACGGCCAAGCCGGCCGGTGCTCCTCCTGCGAAATAGCGGAGAACGACGATGGAAGCCACTGCAACACTCAGATACCTGAAAGCGTCGCCGCAGAAGGTCCGCCTTGTCGCCGACCTGGTGCGCGGCAAGAAGGTCGACGAGGCGCTGAGCATTCTCCGCTTCACCCGCAAGGGCTGCGCGAAGGATCTGGAGAAGCTTCTCCGCTCGGCGGTCGCGAATGCGGAGAACACCGAGGCGAACGTCGATACCGACGACCTGGTGGTCTCGAAGATTTACGTGAACGAAGGACCGCGTGAGAAGCGCGTGCAGCCGGCTCCGATGGGCCGCGCCTACCGCATTCAGAAGCGGAAGGCCCACGTGACGGTTCACGTGTCGGACGAAGTCAAAGCGGTCAACGCGCGGGAAGGGGCGGCCAAAGCTGGCCGTGCCCGCGCCCGGAAATAGGGGGCTATCTTGGGTCAGAAGGTCAACCCGTACGGATTTCGGCTCGGATTCAACAAGACGTGGCACTCCCGCTGGTTTGCCGGGAAGAACTACGCCGAGACGCTGCATCGTGATCTCAAGCTTCGCGCGGATCTGAAGAAGCGCCTCGCCCATGCCGGAGTCTCGGAGATCGACATCGAGCGCACGGCGAACAAGATGCGCATCAACATCTACACGTCGCGCCCGGGAATCATCATCGGACGCAAGGGTGCCGAGGTCGACAAGCTCCGCGACGAGCTGCAGAAGCTCGTCAACGGTGAGGTCTACATCAACATCCAGGAGATCCAGCGTCCGGAGCTCGACGCCCAGCTCGTGGCGGAGAACATCGCCACCCAGCTCGAGCGCCGTATCGCATTTCGCCGGGCGATGAAGAAGGCGATGGAATCGGCCTTCCGCTTCGGCGCGAAGGGGATCAAGGTTCGCGTCGGCGGCCGCCTGAACGGCGCTGAGATCGCGCGCACGGAGTGGTATCAGGACGGACGTCTGCCGCTGCACACGCTGAAAGCAGACATCGACTACGGCGTAGCCACAGCCAACACGACGTACGGCACGATCGGCGTCAAGGTGTGGATCTTCAAGGGCGAGATGGCCAAGGCCCGCTCGCGCCGCCGCGTCCAGTAAGCAACAGAAGCTCAGGAGAATCGCATCATGTTGATGCCGAAGAAGGTGAAGTTCAGAAAGCAGCAGCGCGGACGCCGCCGCGGGCTGGCCACTCGTGGCCAGAAGATCTCGTTCGGTGATTTCGGGCTGCAGGCGCTCGAGGCGGGCTGGGTGACGGCGCGCCAGATCGAGGCCGGCCGTATCGCCATGACCCGCCACATCAAGCGCGGTGGAAAGATCTGGATCCGCATCTTCCCCGACAAGCCGGTGACGAAGAAGCCGCTCGAGACTCGTATGGGTAAGGGCAAAGGCGCGCCGGAAGAGTGGGTATGCGTGATCAAGCCGGCCCGCATCCTCTACGAGATGGAGGGTGTGACCCGGGAGATCGCCGAGGAGGCGTTCCGTCTGGCCGCGCACAAGCTGCCGATCAAGACGCGCTTCGTCAGCCGTGAAGAGATGGAGGTGGGACAGTGACGACCACCGAGCTTCGTGAGAAGAGCATCGACGAACTGAACGCCCGCGAGCGTGACCTGAACGAGCAGTTGTTCAAGCTGCGCTTCCAGCGTGCGACGGGTCGGATCGAGAACCCGAACAAGATCCGCGAGGTCAAGCGCGAGATCGCCCGTATCAAAACCCTGCTCAACGAGCGGTCGCGGGCCTAGGCCGGAGAACGAGATGGCAACAATGGACAAGAACGAAACGACGGCCACTGAGAGCAAGCGCACCACCAAGGTGGGCGTGGTGGTCTCGAACAAGATGCAGAAGACCGTCGTGGTGGCGGTCGAGAACCTCGTCAAGCACGGGATGTATCAGAAGTACATCAAGCGCACGAGCAAGTTCCTCGCGCACGCCGAGAACAATGACGTCAACGTCGGCGATCGCGTGGTGATCGAAGAAACCCGTCCGCTCTCGAAGCGGAAGCGGTGGAACGTACGCCAGGTGTTGGAGAAAGCGAGCTAGCCATGATCCAGATGGGAACGGTTCTGCAGGTTGCCGACAACACGGGCGCGAAGAAGATCGCCTGCATCAAGATGCTGGGCGGGTCGACCGCCGGCCGCTATGCGCGGCTCGGCGACGTCATCACCGCCTCGGTGAAGGAAGCTTCGCCGGACGGCACCGTGAAGAAAGGTGCGGTCGTCAAGGCCGTCATCGTTCGCACGGTGAAGGAGAGCCGCCGTCGCGACGGGTCGTACATCAAGTTCGACGACAACGCGGCCGTTCTCATCAACGACGCCCGCGAGCCGGTGGGGACGCGCGTATTCGGTCCCGTGGCCCGCGAGCTGCGCGAGCGGAAGTTCATGAAGATCATCTCGCTCGCGCCGGAAGTGATCTGAGGTAACGACATGTCCATGTACGGAAAAGCGACCAAACAGAAAGATCAGCCGCGGGTCAAACCGCACGTGAAGAAGGGCGACAACGTCGTCGTTCTCGCGGGCAAGGACCGTGGCAAGCAGGGCAAGGTGCTCCGCGTCGATCCCAACAAGGGAACGGCGATCGTGGAGCGCGTGAACTTCCTCAAGAAGCACACGCGTCCGAACCCGCAGCGGAACATCCAGGGCGGCATCCTCGAGCGCGAGGCGCCGGTGAAGCTGTCCAACCTTCAGGTGATCTGCCCGAGCTGCAATCAGCCGGCGCGCACCGGCACGCATCGCACCGACTCCGGTGTGGCGCGCTTCTGCCGCAAGTGCGACACCGAGATGTAGGAACCAGGACGAAAAAATGGCTGCACGACTGAAAGAGCATTACCAGAAGGAAGTCCGGAAGAAGCTTCAGGACGAGTTCGGGATCAAGAACCCGATGGCCGTCCCGAAGGTCGAGAAGATCGTCCTGAACATGGGCATGGGCGAGGCGATCTCGAACTCGAAGATCCTCGACAGCGCCGTCGACGAGCTGACCACGATCGCCGGACAGAAGCCGGTCATCACGAAGGCGAAGAAGTCGATCGCATCGTTCAAGCTGCGCGAGGGCGTAGCCATCGGCACGATGGTCACGCTGCGGGGCGAGAAGATGTACGAGTTCCTCGACCGTCTGATCAACCTCGCGCTGCCTCGCGTCCGCGACTTCCGCGGCGTGCCGGCCAAGGCGTTCGACGGCCGCGGCAACTACACCCTCGGAATCAAGGACCACCTCATCTTCCCGGAGATCGACATCTCGAAGGTCGACAAGTCGAAGGGAATGAACGTCACCATCGTCACGAGCGCGAAAAACGACGAACAGGCCCGCTTCCTCCTCAAGGAACTGGGCATGCCGTTCGGCAGCAGGTGACGCGTTAGCGTCATCCAGAGCGAAGCGAAGGATCTGTAACAAAGGAACGGAAAAACATGGCCAAGATCTCAATGATCGTCAAGGCGGCGCGCAAGCCGAAGTTCATGACCCGCAAGCGCAACCGCTGCAAGGTCTGCGGACGCCCGCGCGGCTATCTGCGGAAGTTCCAGCTCTGCCGCATCTGCTTCCGGCAGCTTTCGCTCGGCGGCTACATCCCCGGCGTAACCAAGGCGAGCTGGTAAGCAGGACTACAGGACAGGAGCAACGAGAATGTCGATGACAGACCCGATCGCGGACATGCTTACCCGCATCCGCAACGGAATCCAGTCGCACCATGACCGCGTCGATCTCCCCACTTCGAAGCTGAAGGTGGAAGTCGCACGTATCCTCAAGAACGAGGGCTTCATCAGCAACTACAAGCTGGTGGAAAGCGACGGCAAGCAGGGAACGCTGCGCGTCTACCTCAAGTACGCCGAGGACGGCGAGCCGGTGATCCACGGGATCGAGCGCATCTCGCGTCCGGGCCGCCGCGTCTACCGGAACAAGCAGGAGATTCCTCGCGTGCTCGGTGGACTGGGCCTCGCCATCGTGTCGACCTCGAAGGGCGTGCTCGCCGGCCACGACGCCGTGAAGAACGGTGTGGGCGGCGAAGTCCTCTGCCAGGTCTGGTAAGGAGATCCCCATGTCGCGTATTGGCAAAAAAGAGATTTCACTCCCGAAAGGGGTGGACGTGAAGCACGACGGCAACGCCGTCACGGTCAAGGGGCCGAAGGGCTCGCTGACCACGCAGCTCGTCACCGGCATCGGCGTGAAGATCGACGGCAACGTCGTGACCTTCACCCGCGCCGACGAGGAGAAGCGGACCCGCGCCTTCCACGGCCTGGTGCGCGCGCTGGTGGCGAACAACGTTCGCGGCGTGAGCGAAGGCTTCAAGCGCGAGCTCGACATCATCGGCGTCGGTTACCGCGCCGAGGTGAAGGGACGCGAGGTGGTATTCGCGCTCGGTTACTCGCATCCGGTGCGCTTCCCGATTCCGGAAGGGATCGACATCGCCATCGATGCGAAGAGCGGCCACATCACCATCACCGGGATCGACAAGCAGAAGGTCGGTCAGACGGCAGCAGAGATTCGCTCGCTGCGCGAGCCCGATCCGTACAAGGGCAAGGGCATCAAGTACAGCGACGAGATCATCCGTCGCAAGGCCGGCAAGGCCGCGGGCAAGTGACGCGAAGCGGCATCCTGAGGCGGCACGCCGAAGGATCTGCAAGAGGAAACGAACATGGATCGCGCAAAGCACAGAGTTGAAGCAAGAGGCCGGATTCGCGAGCGTATCCGGAGCAAAGTCATGGGCACGACCGAGCGTCCGCGCCTGGCCGTCTTCAAAAGCCTGAAGCACATTTACGTACAGGTGATTGACGACGCTACCGGGAAGACGATCATCGCCGCGTCGACCCGCGACAAGGATGCGAGCGCCAAGGGCGCGAACGCGGCGTCGGCCAAGGCCGTCGGCGCGGCCATCGCGAAGAAGGCGAAGGACAAGGGCATCACGCGCGTGGTCTTCGACCGCGGCGGGTACCTCTATCACGGCAACATCAAGGCGCTCGCGGATGCGGCGCGCGAAAACGGTCTGGAATTCTAGGAGACTTCATGCAGCGTCCAATGCAGCGTCAGGGACAGGGTTCGCCGCGCGGCGATCGTCGTGAGGCGGAGCGTTCCGAGAGCGGGATGATCGACAAGGTCGTCCACATCAACCGCGTTACGAAGGTCGTCAAGGGCGGCAAGAACTTCAGCTTCAGCGCGCTCGTCGTCGTCGGCGACGGCAAGGGGAAGGTCGGCTTCGGCTCCGGCAAGGCGAAGGAAGTGCCGGCCGCCATCAAGAAGGGGATCGAGATCGCCAAGAAGAACATGATCGAGATCTCCACGAGCGGCACGACCATCCCGCACGCTGTGCTCGGTCACTACGGCGCGGGCAAGGTCCTGCTCAAGCCCGCCTCCGAAGGTACCGGCGTCATCGCCGGCGGTCCGGTGCGTGCCATCCTCGAGTCGGCCGGGATTCAGAACATCCTGACCAAGTCACTCGGCACCGCCAATCCGCACAACGTCGTCAAGGCGACGTTCGAGGCCCTCAAGCAGCTCCGCAGCGAAGAGCAGTACAAGGCGCTCCGCGGCAACGGTGAGACGGCGGAGGTCGAGGCATGAGCGCGGCCGCCAAGAAGATCAAGGTCCGGCAGATCCGCAGCGGCATCGGTTGTCCGATCGAGATGCGCGAGACGCTCAAGGCTCTCGGCCTCGGGAAGATGCATCGCGTTACCGAGCGCGTGGATACGAAGGAAGTGCGCGGGATGATCGCCAAGATCCCGCATCTCGTCGAAGTCGTCGAGTAATACGAGGTCAAACATGGAACTGAGCAATCTCAAACCGAAGAAGGGTGCCCGCCACGCCAAGAAGCGCGTCGGCCGCGGACCCGGCTCGGGACACGGCAAGACCGCCGCGCGCGGTGAAAAGGGACAGAAGTCGCGTTCGGGCTTCTCCCGCATGCGCGGATTCGAAGGCGGCCAGATGCCGCTGCACCGCCGCCTGCCCAAGCGCGGCTTCACCAACATCTTCAAGAAAGAGCACGCGGTCGTGAATCTCTCCGACCTCGAGCGCTTCGACAACGGCGTCACCGTCGACGAGACGGCGCTGCGCCAGGCCGGCCTGATCAAGGGCAAGAACGACGGCATCAAGATCCTCGGCAACGGCAAGCTGACGAAGAAGCTCACCGTCGTGGCCACGAAGTTCTCCGAGACCGCACGGAAGCAGATCGAAGCGGCGGGTGGAACCTGCCAGGAGATTCAGTAGGTGAACTTCCTCGAGACACTCCGCAACATCTGGGCGATCGAGGATCTGCGCAAGCGGGTCCTGTTCACGTTCGGCCTTCTCGCCATCTATCGTCTCGGATCGCACATCCCGACGCCGGGCGTCGATCCGGTGGCGCTCCAGGAATTCTTCAAGGCGATGACCGGCGGCGTGTTCGGATTCCTCGATCTCTTCTCGGGCGGCGCGCTGCGCCGTCTTTCGGTCTTCGCCCTCGGCATCATGCCGTACATATCCGCCTCCATCATTCTGCAGCTCCTCACGGTCGTCTGGCCGTACCTCGAGAAGCTGTCCAAGGAAGGAGAGATGGGGCGGCGGAAGATCAATCAGTACACCCGTTACGGCACGATCGTGCTGTCGGTCGTGCAGTCGCTCGGCGTCGCTTTCTGGCTGAAGTCGCAGACCGCACCGGGCGGCGCGCCGCTCGTTCCGACCTACGTTCAGGACTCGCTGTGGGGACTCGGCTTCCCCATCATGACCGTCCTCACGCTGACCACCGGCACCGCATTCATCATGTGGCTCGGTGAGCAGATCTCGGAGCGCGGCATCGGCAACGGTATCTCGCTGATCATCTTCGCCGGCATCGTGGTCAACCTGCCGCACGCCGTCGTGACGACGATCGACGACATCCGCACCGGACAGCACAACCTGTTCGCCGTGCTGCTGCTCCTCGTCTTCATGGTGGCGGTCGTCGGCTTCGTCGTCTTCATGGAACGCGCACAGCGCCGCATCCCGGTGCAGTACGCGAAGCGCGTCGTCGGCCGCAAGGTCTACGGCGGCGCCAACACCTACCTGCCGCTGCGCGTCAACACCGCCGGCGTCATCCCGGTCATCTTCGCCTCGTCGATCCTGGTCATCCCGACGACCATCGCGACGATGATCAAGGCGCCGTGGGCCCAGGCGATCGGCAACCAGCTGAAGGTCGGCGAGCCGCTCTACTACCTGCTGCAGGTCATCGGCATCATCTTCTTCGGCTACTTCTACACGTCGATCATCTTCAATCCGGTCGACACGGCCGACAACATGCGCAAGTACGGCGGCTTCATCCCGGGCATCCGTCCGGGGAAGAAGACCAGCGATTACATCGATCGCGTGCTGACCCGCATCACGTTCGTCGGCTCGATCTATCTCGCGGCCGTCTGCATCCTGCCGGAGTTCCTGATCACCGGTATTCACGTGAATCAGCTGCCGTTCGGCATCGGTGCCGCGCTCGACCGCGCGCTGCCGCTCTGGTTCACGGAAGGCATGGGCTATCAGTTCTACTTCGGCGGCACGTCATTGCTGATCGTCGTCGGCGTCGCGATGGACACGATCCAGCAGATCGAGTCGCAGCTCGTCATGCGCCACTACGACGGATTCATGAAGCGCGGTCGAATCCGCGGACGACGAGGATAACGACGGGTGCGGATCATCTTCATCGGGCCGCCGGGAAGCGGCAAAGGGACTCAGGCGAAGCGGCTGGCGGACGTGCATGAGATTCCGCACATCTCCACCGGCGACATGCTGCGTGAGGCCGTTGCCGACGGCACCGAGCTCGGCAAGCAGGCGGCGCCGATCATGGCCGCCGGCGCGCTGGTTCCCGATGACCTGATGATCGGCATCATCAAGGACCGGCTGGCGAAGTCGGACGCCGTCAAAGGCTTCATCCTGGACGGCTTTCCGCGGACGCTGGTGCAGGCCGAAAAGCTCGACAATATCGTCGGGAATGGGAAAGAGAGCCTCCGGGTTCTGCAACTGTTGGTCCCCGACGAAGCGATTGTCCGGCGCATCGCGCTCCGGCGTTCGTGTTCGAACTGCGGGGCCGTTTACCATCTCGAAAACAACCCTCCGTCGGCGGATAGCGTGTGTGATCGCTGCGGCACGGGGTTGATCGCCCGTCCTGACGACAACGAGTCGGCAGTGCGGAAGCGGCTGGAAGCGTTTCACAGACAGACGCTTCCGGTTGCCACGTTTTACAAAGCGAAGAGTCTGTTGCGCGAAGTCGACGGGATCGGTCCCGTCGATGAGGTCTTTGAACGAATCGAGAAGTCCCTGCTGTAGGAGATCAATGCTCGACCGAATGAAAGGGCCGATCCTAAAGTCTCGCGATGAAATCGCGGTCATGGACCGGGCCAACCGTGTGGTCCTCGAGATCCTCGAGATCATGCGGTCGATGGTGAAGCCGGGAGCCACCACGGCACAGCTCAATGCTGTGGCCGAGGAAGAGCTGGCGAAGCGCGGCGCGAAGTCACCCTTCAAAGGGTATGCGCCGATGGGATTGCCGCCGTATCCGGCGGTCGTCTGCTCGTCAGTGAACGACGTGATCGTTCATGGCATCCCGAACCGCGCCAAGCTTCAGGAAGGCGACATCATCGGACTCGACTTCGGAGCGATCCTCGACGGATTCGTCGGCGATGCGGCCATCACGGTCGGCGTCGGCAAGGTCACGGATCGTGCCGATCTCATCATGCGGACCACGAAGGAATGCCTCGATCTCGCGATCGAGGAGATGCGGCCCGGCCGTCACCTCGGTGACATCGGCGCCGCGGTCCAGGAGCATGCGGAGCAGCGCGGGTTCCACGTCATCCGGAACTTCGTCGGCCACGGAATCGGCCGCCGGATGCACGAGGATCCGCAGGTCTACAACTACGGCAGGCGCGGGCGGGGCATCGAGTTGCGCGAAGGCATGGTCTTCGCGATCGAGCCGATGCTCTGCGAGATCGGGGCGAAGCTGAAGTCGCGCATCGAGCGCGCCGGCAGCAACGGCATGATCCAGGACGTCAAGACGGACAACGACGGCTGGACGGCCCGCACGGTGGATGGAACGCTGGCCGCGCATTTCGAGCATTCGGTGGCCATCACGTCCAACGGACCGATGGTTCTGGGCAAAATGTAGGACAGGCACTCCTGCCTGTCCATGGGGAGATATGTCAGAGAAGGAAGAAGCGATTGAAGTAACTGCGACCGTCCTGGAGACATTGCCGAACGCGATGTTCCAGGTCGAGCTGGAGAACAAGCACAAGGTCCTGGCCCACATCTCCGGCAAGATGCGCAAGCACTTCATCCGCATCCTTCCTGGCGACAAAGTTCTGGTCGAGCTCTCGCCGTACGATCTGACGCGCGGGCGCATCATTTATCGATACAAGTGAGCAAGTCATGAAAGTGCGTTCATCGGTCAAAAAGATTTGTACCAAGTGCAAGATCGTGCGGCGTCAGGGTGTGATCCGCATCATCTGCGAGAACCCGAAACACAAGCAGAGACAGGGATAAGAGAACATGGCACGAATCGCAGGCGTTGATCTTCCTCTGAACAAGCGGGTCGAAATCGGCCTGACCTACATCTACGGTATCGGCCGCGCGCGGTCGAACGACATCCTGGGCAAGGCCCAGGTCAGCCGTGACGTCCGCGTCAAGGATCTGTCCGAGGATGACGTCCGCAAGATCCGTCAGGTCATCACCGACGAGGGGAAGGTGGAAGGCGATCTCCGCAAGGACATCGGCATGGACATCAAGCGGTTGATGGAAATCAACTGCTACCGCGGCATGCGTCACCGCCGGGGACTCCCGGTGCGCGGTCAGCGGACGCACACGAACGCTCGTACGCGGAAGGGTCCGCGCAAGGGCGCCGTCGCCGGTAAGAAGAAAGCCACCAAGAAGTAAGGAAGAGGACGAGCACAAATGGCCACTGCCAGAGCACCGAAAGCGGGCGCACGTCGCGCCGGAACCAAGCGCAAAGAGCGGAAGAACATCCCGCACGGCATCGCCGCGATCGCGGCAACGTTCAACAACACGATCGTCGCGATCTCCGATCCGATGGGCAACGTCCTGGCCTGGTCCAGCGCCGGCCGCATCGGCTTCAAGGGCTCCCGCAAGGGCACGCCTTTTGCCGCACAGGTTGCCGCCCAGAACGCCGCGCAGCTGGCGCAGGAGCACGGCGTCCGCTCGGTGGACGTGAAGGTCAAGGGACCGGGCGCCGGCCGCGAGTCAGCCATCCGCGCTCTCGCTGCCTCCGGTCTGGACATCAAGTCGATCAAGGACGTGACCCCGATTCCGCACAACGGTTGCCGCCCCCCGAAGCGGCGCCGCGTTTAACAACTTCGTCAGATTCTTCCGTGCCGGCGCGTGTCGCGCCGGCGCGGATTTGCTGTCTTTCGTACGGCGAGCAGCTGCCGTCGTACACGCAACGTCCCAATGGTGGGGCGGGTGCGAACCAAAGGAGGCATAGTGGCTCGTTACACCGATCCCGTCTGCCGGCTCTGCCGGCGCGAGGGCATGAAGCTGTTCCTGAAGGGCGATCGCTGCTTCAAGGACAAATGCGCCATCGAGCGCCGCAACTACGCTCCCGGTCAGCACGGCCGGCGTCGTTCGAAGGTCCTCGGCTACGGCGTTCAGCTTCGTGAAAAGCAGAAGGTCAAGCGCATCTACGGTCTGCTCGAGCGCCAGTTCCGGACCTACTTCGCCCGCGCGGAGCAGAAAACCGGCATCACCGGCGAGAACCTGCTTCGTCAGCTCGAGCTCCGGCTCGACAACGTCGTCTACTCGCTCGGTTTCGCCTCCTCGCGCGCCCAGGCGCGCCAGCTCGTTCGCCACGGCCACGTCGAGGTGAACGGCAGAAAGCTCAACGTTCCCTCCTACCAGGCTCGCAAGGGCGACGTTGTTCAGGTTCGCGAGAAGAGCCGCAAGAACGATCAGATCCGCCAGGCCGTCGAGACGGCTGCCGGACGCGGCGTTCCGTCATGGCTCCAGCTCAACCCCGAGCAGTTCCTCGGGACGGTGACCGATCTTCCGAAGCGCGAAGACATCCGGCTGCCGATCCAGGAGCAGCTCATCGTCGAACTCTACTCGAAGTAAAACTTGGTGGAGGGCAGGCATCCGCCTGCCCGATAAAACTGCCTTCCACCTGCACGAGGAGGCCGCTGACATGCTCTGGTCCGATTTCCAGAAACCGAAAAAGCTCGATTACGACTCCGAAACTCTCACCCCGAACTATGGCCGTTTCATCGCCCAGCCGTTCGAGCGGGGCTTCGGCACGACGATCGGCAATGCACTCCGTCGCGTGCTGCTCTCCTCGATCGAAGGAGCCGCGATTTCGGCGGTTCGCGTCGAGGGTGTGCTGCACGAGTTCTCGTCCCTCACCGGAGTGGTCGAGGACATGACCGACGTCGTTCTCAACCTCAAACAGATCCCCTTCAAGATGCACGGCGAAGGGCCGAAGACCCTGTACCTCGAGAAGAAGGGCCCGGGCGTCGTCACCGCCGCCGATTTCGAGGCCGATTCCGACATCGAGATCCTCGACCCGACGGCGCACATCGCCACGTTGTCGAAGGAAGGCTCGCTCAAGCTCGAGGCCCGTCTCAAGCGCGGCCGCGGCTACGTCGTCGCTGACCGCAACGCCGACACCGACCTCCCGCTCGGCTACATCCCCATCGACTCGATCCATTCGCCGGTCCGCCGCGTGAACTATCACGTGGAAGGCGCCCGCGTCGGACAGATGACCGACTACGACAAGCTCGTGCTCGAAGTCTGGACGAACGGCGCGGTCTCTCCGCAGGAAGCGGTCGGCCTCGCCGCCGACCTCCTCGGCGATCACCTCCGCATCTTCAGCCAGTTCGAGACGCGCGGCGAGCAGATCGAAGAGACCGCCGCTCCGGAAGTCGATCCGCGCCTCGCGGAGATGCTCTCCAAGCCGATCGAGGAGCTCGACCTCTCCGTCCGCTCCGCGAACTGCCTCAAGAACGCGAACATCCGCACGCTCGGTGATCTCGTTCAGCGTACCGAGCGCGAGATGCTTTCGACCAAGAACTTCGGACGCAAGTCGCTCGACGAGATCAAAGACGTTCTCGCCAGCCTCGGTCTGTCGTTCGGTATGACGAAGCTTCCCGCCTCCCGCGCCGGCGAGATGCGCGACTAGTAAGAAAACAAGGTCACTCGAATGAGACACGGAATGGTCAACCGCAAGCTGGGTCGCACGAGCGCGCATCGCAATGCGATGTTCCGCAACCAGCTCGCGTCGCTCATCGACAAGGAGCGCATCATCACCACCCTGCCGAAGGCGAAGGAGCTTCGTCCGCAGATCGAGAAGCTCATCACTCTCGGCCGCAACGACAGCGTCCACGCCCGCCGGCAGGCCTTCCGCATCGTCGCCGACGACACGCTCGTGGCGAAGCTGTTCGGAACACTCGGACCGCGCTTCGCCGAGCGTCCGGGCGGCTACACCCGCATCATCAAGCTCGGCGCCCGCCGCGGCGACGCCGCCGAGATGGCGATCCTCGAGCTCGTCGGCTTCGAGCTGACGTCCGAGACCGAGGCCGCTCCGGCAGCGGAGAAGAAGGCCAAGGCGAAGAAGGCGGCTCCGGCCGCTGAGGCGCCGGCCGAAGACTCAGCCGCCGAAGAGAAGCCGAAGAAGAAGCCGGCAGCGAAGAAGGCCGCTCCGAAGAAGGCTGAGAAAGCCCCGGAAAAAGCCAAGGACGAGAAGCCGAAGAAAAAGCCCGCGGCAAAGAAGAAAAGCGAAAAGTAATCGAATGAATCGGCCCGCCACCCGGCGGGCCGAATTGTTAGATCTGAAAATCAGATCGTTTCTATTTCGCGAGAGAGCTCCGCATTTCGAAATCGCTCGCGCTGAATTCGAAATCACGCCGTGTCTTTTGAACGTCAACGCGCGCTGATTTGAAAAAGACGACGCTCGAATTCGAAGTTCACCGCGTCTCATTTCGAAATCACGGCCCGTCAATTTCGTCCTGCGCCGGCCAGGACGAATTACAGACGCTCTCATTTCAAATACAGAGGCCGTGATTTGAAATAGTGACCCGTCTCTTGAAGGGGACAAAGCAAGTTTGCCAATGGGGGAAAAGCAAAAGCCCCGCGTGACAGTCCCGTAACAAATCCCGCTTGCACATCAGCCTCGGCGGACGTTTACTGTACGCGGCAATCGTTCACGGGACCTGCCGGTGCACCGGCCGTCACGTGACGTGGGAGTTCGAGATTTCCCACTCCTCCTGCCAGCCTACCTCCGGGGACCGCGGCTCCGGACCCATCTTCAAACCCTCCAACCTCCGCCCGTTCGGGCAGAAAGGAAAAGCCATGTCCAACACCATCGACAACACCGCCACCACGGGAGCGCAGGAACCGGCAGCCGCGACGCCGGACTCGATCATCGAGCAGCTCCGCGGCATCCGGCAGCAGATTCCCGAATACACGCAACTCGCCATCCCCGACGCCAAGGCGATTCGCCGCGTCGCGCACATCAATGCCGATTTCATCGACGCCGCCATCAACGCCGTCGGTGCCTCGGAGATCATGCAGACGGCCGTCGGCCGTACGAACGTCCATCTGCGTGACGAAAACGAAGACGCGGGTCGCTGGACGGCCGTCGAAGACGAGCTGCGCGCCATGCTCAAAGGCGTGGTCGCGGCGAATCTCGTTCGCCGCCACCGCGTCGGCCTGGCCGCTCTGCAGACCTACAACATCAGCCGCCAGCTGATCCGCCAGAAGGAGCACGCCGATCTCCTGCCGCACTATCAGGGCATGAAGCGCCTCAGTAAGTTCGGCCGCAGACGCAAGACCGTGCCTCTGCCGCCGGAGACTCAGCCCCAGCCCACTCCGCAGCAATAGTCTCGATTCCACGATCGGGCGCGCCCGGGCGCGCCCGATCCTTTGCTTACAGCTGCTTCCGCACGAGCGTCTGCGTCGCATCACCGTCATCGCTCGTGATCGCGTTCGACGCGTCTCTCGCCCGCGCCAGCTCGCGTCCGAAGTCGGGGATGCCGTACGTCAGATCGGTCGCGATCGCGTTGATCGGCTGGGCGCCGCGGGTCACGAGCTCGATCGTGGCGTCGCCGCCGCCGTAGAGCGCGATGCGATGCCAGCCGTTGGCGGTGAGCTCGAAATAGTGCGCCGGTTTCGGCGGAGGTGTGACGCCGTTGATCTTCATCGACTCGAGCGTGGCGCTGGTCTGGAAGAAGAGCGTGACGCGCGATGCGTTGCGCTGCGAATGGAGCTGCAGGACGCGATGCCGCCGTCCGCGCTCTTCCGTGTCGCTGATGACGTTGAGCTCGACCGGCGGGATGTTGAGCGCCGGCGCCGGTGCCTCCAATGCGTTCCTGGATGCCCATGGCCACATGAAGCGCGAGAAGTGCGCGACCTTGCGCATCTCCGGCGTGGCCGAGCCGGCGATCCAGCGCGAGAGCGATCCCTCGGTCATGTGCACGAGCCGGATGCTTCTCGGCCGATCGTGCGTCGTATCGGGCAAGGCGAGCGAGACGATGGTGAACACGAGCGCTGCCGCGAACGCGGTGACCGCGATCCGCCGCTCATCGAGCGCGAACGCGACCGGCGAGAACGCCATCGCCACGACCGCTGCGATCACCGGCAGCGCCGGATTTCCGAGTCCGTCGTAGAGCGCGATCGCGGCGGGGAGCAGCGCGATCGACATCAGCGCCGAGGCGATCAGCGCCCCCCACTCGTGCGAGAAGCCGGTGAAGGCGTGGATGAATGCGCGGACGACGAGCACGACCGCCGGCACGATGGCGATATAGCTCGCACCGGGAAGCACCAGCGCAATCGTCAGCGCGAGCGTGGACCAGATCAGCGCCTCGCCGGCCAGCATGCCGCTGTCGGTCGTGTGGTGGCGCAGTGTCGACGGGATGCCGATCGCCGCCGCGATGCCGGCCAGCCACATGGCGATCTGAATCGGAACCGGGTGCGCGATCCACATCTGCGTCGCGCGCAGCGTGCCGAGCCGCGCCAGCGCGTAGCCGAGGATCGCGGCGACGACGATCGCGCCGAGGAGCGCCAGCGCGCCGTGGATCACGCCGCGCAGCGTCGCCTCGTCTTCGCGGATCAGCAGCGCCGCGGCGGTGATCGACGCGATCAGCGCGAGGACGGCGATCCAGACCGTGAAGTGCACGCGCCAGGAGATGACGAAAAACGCGAGCACGTCGAACCAGACCGCGTTCTGATCGACGCCGTGCCGCAGGTCGCCGGTGCTGAGCGCGCGGACCGATGCGAGCGCGTTGTCGCCGTGATGCTGCAGCGTGCGCAGACTGACGCGCTCGAGGTTGTCGTACGGCGTGTGGTACGCCCATTGATCGCCGATCGCGGCGAAGTTCACGCCCGACTTTCCGGCGCGCTTGAAGACCGTGAAGTCGCTGTCGTGCGGCATCAGGTCGTAGATCGTGGAGAAGAGCGACGACGTCACCGGCCGCGGCAGCGCGTGAATGACGCGCTGCAGGATCCGCCGGTCATTGCTGCTCGTCTCGTACAGCAGGCTTGCCTTGTCCGTGCCGCGATTGTCGATGTTCACCACCGCGGCCACCTGCGGCACGTTGGCGTCTGCGGCGAATGCCTCCGCCCCAAGCAAGCCGCCTTCTTCCCCCTCGGTGAATACGATGAGGAGCGGGTTGTGGAACGCCTCGCCGCGCACGGCACGCGCGACCTCCAGCAGCGTCGCCACTCCGGTGCCGTCGTCCGACGCGCCGGGTCCGGCGGGGACGGAGTCGTAATGTGCCATCAGCAGGATCGCGGGCCGCGACGGCATCCCCGGCGCGTGCGCGATGACGTTGCGGACCTTCGCGCACTCCGCGTGCGCGTCGCAGCCGAATGCTTCCTCGATCTGCGTCTCGTATCCGAGCGACTGCAGCGTCGTCACGATGCGCGCGCGGACGACGTCGTCCGCCGGAGAGCCGATCGGATGCGACGTGATGCCGGCAAGGATCTGCTTTTCGACGGCATACGCGCGCTCGGCGGAGAACTCGTTGGCAGGCGCGCTTGCGGGCTTCGGCGCGGGTCCCTGCCATCGGATCAGAAGAATGACGAGAACGAGGAGCGGACCAAGCCACGGCAACAGCACGCGCTTCATTCGGCGATTCTACTTGGAGTGAACTGGCAGCTCTTACTTGAGCACCAGCGCCACTCTCGATCCCGCGCTCACGCCATCCTGCACGGCGACCGGATCGCCGGGCGTCTTCGTCGCAGCGTCGCCGTCGGTGTCGAGGCGAACCTCGAGGTGGATCTTCGGCGGGATCGGCTGTCCCATCATCGAGTCGGCGGAGCCGAAGTCGACGTCCATCGGAAAACCGTTCGATAACAGGCGCTTCACCGCGACGGGCGGGCCGGACGTTACGCCTGCAGCTCGAGCGATGATGTAGATGATCGCGTGCTGCGGCGCGCGCGCGGCGGCGGCGTTGTCGAGGTTGATGGTGAGATGAATTGCGCTGGCGTCAGCCGGCGCCGAGGGGGCGGCTTGCGTTGATCCCGGCGCGGGCAGCGCGGGATGATCGCTCGGCAGCTGCGCCGATGCGACCGGCTTCTGATTGCGCATCTCCGCGAGGATCTGCTCCAGTCGTTGCTGCTGATCGGGGCGCTGCTTCATCGCCTGCTGCATCGCCTTCTCGCCGTCGTCGCGCTTGCCCATCTGGAAGGCGAGCCACGCCCTGCCGACCCACGCGTCGGTGAGTTTCGGATCGCGCTTCGTCGCCTCTTCCAGCATCTTGCCGGCGACGTCGGTCTGGCCCATTGCCATCCGCACCAGCGCCTGATACGTCAGCGCGCGCGGTTCGTCTGGAGACTTCGCCAGCACGGCCTGCGTCTGTTCGAAGACGCCCATCATGTTCTCGTGCTCGAGGTACGCCTTCGCCAGGTTGATGCGCGCGTTCACGTCTTCCGGCGCATTCGCGACCGCGGCTTCGAGTTGCTGCACCGCCGGATCGGCGGGCTGCTGTGCGGGCTGCGACGATTGTGTCGGCGCGGGCTGCATCGCGTTCTGCGTTTGCGCGTTGCGATCGGTGGAGGATGAATAGACGAACCAGCCGAGGAAGCCGAGCGCGGCGATCGAGCCGACGCCCCAGAGGAAACCTTTCAGGGTGGGGTTCATGCCGGTGGCCGGCGCAGTGGCAGCGGCCGGAGTCGACAGGCGGGGCGCCTGCCCCACCACTGGACGCTTTCCATCGAGTGCACGCAGCACCTTCGCTGCATCGCGCTCGAGTCGCGTCCGCTCCATCGCGTTCGCCGGCACATCTTCGAGGTCGCGCAGTTGCTGGATCAGCGCATCGCGGCGGGCCACCAGGTCGCGCAGCTCGAGATCTTCGCCGCCCGACGCCGCGGCCGCGTTCTGCTTCCGGCGCATCGAGGAGTAGATGAACATGAATCCGACGATGAGCCCCGAGAGGAGCATCGCCGTCGCGCTGAGCCAGTCGGTCGAACCGGTCATGATTGTTTTCCAGTCAGCTTTCGCACTTCCGCGAGATACGGATCCTCATCAGCCGTCGTCGCCGGCGGCTCGTCGACAGGATGACGATTCATGAAGCTGAAGATCACCGCCGCGCCGAGGATCAGCGCGAGGATCGGCAGGATCCAGACGAGCGTGTTTACGCCCTGGAACTTCGGCTTGAGCAGCACGAACTGTCCGTACGAGCGCTCGAAGTAGCGGAGGATCTGCTCCTGCGTGTAGCCGCGCGCGATCAGCTCGCGCACCTGGTGTTTCATGTTGACGGCCATCTCCGACGGCGAGTCGGCGATCGACATCCCCTGACAGACCGGGCAGCGCAGCAGCCCGCCGATCTCGTTGGTGCGCTGATCGAGGAGCGCGCCGCTGACCGGTTGGCCCTGCGGTTTGCCGACGAATTGCTCGGCGTCGGGGACTTTCACTTCTTGTGAGAAGACAGGCACAGACAGGAGTGTCTGTGCCACAAGAAGCAGGATCAGTCGTTTCATTGCGCCATCGCCTTTCGCACGTTCTGCTGCAGCGACTCCGGATCGATCGGCCCTTCGAACTTCGCCACGACCTTGCCGTCCTTGTTCAGGAAGAACGTCTCGGGCACGCCGCCGACGCCATACGCGATTGCGGTCTTTCCGGCCTGATCGACGAGGGTCGGATACGCGGTGCCGCGCTCGTTGAGGAACTGCTGGATCTTCTCTTCCTTGTCCTGGAAGACGACGCCGAGGAACTGCACCTGCCCCTGCATCATCTGTGCGTTGGAGACGAGCACGGGATGCTCCTCGTAGCAGGGCCGGCACCACGTCGCCCAGAAGTTCACGACGAGCGGCTTTCCGCGGAACTGCGTCAGGTCGATCGTCTCGCCCGTGCCGACCGCCTTCAATGCGAAATCAGGCGCCTGCTTGCCGATCAGCGGCGATTCGATGTGTTGCGGATCCTTCCCCAATCCCGCCGAGAGGATGACCACCAGCGCGACGGTGATGAGGATTCCGGCGATGAGGACGACGCGGTTCATGAAGTGACGACCTCGTTCGCGCCGATGCGCACCGGCCCCTCATCCGCCTGCGGCACTTTCTCCCGTCGGGAGAACGGCAATAACGCGATGATCCCGCCTGCGCCCATCAGCAGCACCGCCCACCAGATCCAGCCGACCATCGGCGTCAGGATGACGTTCACGCCGACCGCGTCGCCTTCGATGTTCATGATCGAGAGATAGATGTCGCCCTTGAGCGTGGTGTAGACGTCGGGCGTGCCGAGCGGATCGCGCATCGCCGTGTACTGGTTCATGCGCGGCGCGAGGTGAGCGACGGCTTTCCCGTTTTTCGAAATGTCGAAGTTCGCCAGCGTCGACACGCGATGCGGCTCGTTCTTCTGTTCCGTGCCCGTGAAGAGGAACGTGTATCCGCCGACCGTCGCGCTTTCTCCGCGCGTGAGCCGCACTTCCTGCTGCGTGCGCATCGTGCTCGACACCGCGATCGACACGATGACGATCACCGCGCCGGCGTGGATGAGATAGCCGCCGAAGCGGCGGCGTCCGCGGCGGAGCTGCGAATCGATGATCGCCGGGCCGGCGGCGTCACCGCGCCGGATGCGCTGGATGACCGGGAGCCACATCTGTCCGAGCGTGACCTGCGCGGCGTATCCACCGAAGGCGAGCGTCAGGAGTGTCCATGCGTTCCGCACGCCGAGCACGTAGCCGATGATCGCCACGATCGCCGCGCCGATGAGCGGCGGCAGCAGCGCGCGCTTTGCCTGCTCGCGCGTCGCGCGACCCCACGGCAGCGCGGGACCGACGCCGAGGATGAAGAGCAGCGCCGCGCCGATCGGCACGACCATCGAGTCGAAGTACGGCCGCCCGACGCTCATCTGCTTCCCCTTCACCGCTTCGACCAGCAGCGGGAAGACCGTGCCGATCAAGACCGTGAACGTGAAGAGGACGAAAAGCAGGTTGTTGATCAGGAAGAAGCCCTCGCGGCTGACCGGACCCTCGAATCGCGAATCGGATTCGAGCGAGTCGATGCGCATCGCGAGCAGCGTCACGGAGCCGATGAGGATCGCGGCGAGGAAGACGAGGATCGTCGGGCCGATCGAGCTCTGCGTGAACGAGTGCACTGAGTTGAAGACGCCGGAGCGCGTCATGAACGTGCCGAGGATGGTCAGCAGGAAGCTGGCCTGCACCAGCGTCACCGTCCATCCCTTCAGCGAGCCGCGGCGCTCCATCACCAGCGCGGAGTGCAACGCCGCGGTCGCGGTGAGCCACGGCAGCAGCGATGCGTTTTCCACCGGATCCCAGGCCCAGTAGCCGCCCCAGCCGAGGACTTCGTACGCCCACCAGCCGCCGAGCATGATGGCGATGGTGAGAAAGATCCACGGCAGCAAGAGCGCCGCGCGCATCGGACGGAGGAACGCCTGACCGAGGCGGCCGCGCAGCAGCGCCGCGGTGGCGAAGCCGAACGGGATCGTCATGCCGACGTACCCGAGATAGAGGAACGGAGGATGGATCGCCATCAGGACGTGATTCTGGAGCAGCGGATTCGGTCCCGGTCCGTCGAGCGGCGGAATGGCGACGGTGTGGAACGGCGACGCGGGCCCTGCGATCAGGAAGCTGAAGAACGATCCGCAGAACAGCCACGTGCCGATCGTGTAGGCCATGTAGTCGAGATGCTCGTTGCGCGTGAGCCAGGTCGCGCCGGCGATGTAGATGCCGAGGATGAAGCCCCAGAAGAGGATCGATCCCTCGAGCGACGACCAGAGGCTGACGATCGTGACCCAGAGCGGGACGTCGCGCGAGCCGACCTGCGCCACGTAACTGACGCTGAAATCGTGGGTGATGAGCGCGTACTCCATGACGAACGTCGCGCCGATCATCAGCAGGGCGAAGGCGAAAGCGAAGCGGCGCGCCCACTTGAGGCCATCGGCCGATTTCTTCCAGCCGGCGGCGTATCCGAGGACCGCGCCGGTGGTCGACACGAGGAGCGACAGGAGAACGAGGATGCGTCCGAGGCTGGCGGTCATTGTGCGTCCTTGATGTACTTCTCCATCTGTTTCTTATCCACGGGATGACCGTTCTTCGGCGCGCGGTACTCGTTGTTGTGCGAGACCATCAGGCGGTTGCACTTGAAGTAGCCGCCGCGGACCATCGTCCCTTCGACGACCACGCCGATGTTCTCGCGGAACATCTGCGGCGGCACGCCCGCGGATTTGACGTGGACGACTCCACCGCCGTCCTTGACGTCGAACTCCAGCGAGGAGATACCGGGGTTCTTCCTGATCGAGCCGGGAGCGACCATGCCGCCGAGGCGGATCGTCGCGCCGTACGCCTTGTCGCCCGCGGCCTGGAGATCGGTGGGAGTCCAGTAGTAGACGAGGTTCTTGTTGATGCCGCCGGCGGCGATGACGATGAAGGCGATCGCCGCGACGACGAACGCGCCGGCCATGAAGAGGCGCGAGCGGCGGCGCATCGCATCACTTGCAGTTGGATGATTCATCACAGTGCTCATTGTGTCTTCGCCTCCTCGGCTGCGCGGGACCGCTCCTCACGAAACCGGGTGATGATGCTCACGCCGTAGATGAAAAGGACTGAAAACGTGACGGCATACGCGGCGACGACGAAGTTCCAGCCGCCCGTTACCACTCCTCCGCTCATACGGCCTCCCCGAGCTCGGCCATCTCAGGCAGCGGCGGCGCCATCTCCGACTTCAGGCGCAGCTGTGCGATCCGTGCTCGCAGCATGATGAATGCAACCATGAGGAAAAGGATGCCGAACGCGTTGAGGCGGAGCGGCAGCCAGAATTGTTTCGAAACCGTGCCCGGGCTCGACTGCTGCTGATGCAGCGAGTTCCACCAGCGCACCGAGAAGTAGACGATCGGGACGTCGACGTACGCGATGATCGTGGCCACCGCCGACCAGATCGCGCGGCGCGCCGGATCTTCGACGAACTTGCGCAGCGCGAGGATGCCGAGGAACGCGAAGAGCAGCACCGCGGTCGTCGTCAGACGCGGATCCCAGTCCCACCAGACGCCCCACGTCGGCTTCGCCCAGATCGCTCCCTGGCAGCAGAGGAGGAACGCCAGCACGACGCCGGTCTCGATCGATGCCTCCATCCGCGAGTCCCACTTGTAATCGCCACGGAAGAGGAAGATGACGGCGCAGGCGAAGGCGAGCGTCATCGCCAGCAGCGCGTTCCACGCCGTCGGCACGTGCACGTACATGATCCGCTGCACCTCGCCCATGAACTGCTCGGGCGGCGCGACGAAGAGGCCGTAGTACGAGCCGGTGAGGAGGCAGAGGAGCGCGAGCGCGATCATCACCTGCGACGGCACCCACGAATCGACCTGGTCGTTCGCGAAGAGGAACCAGATCGCGCCTGCGACGCCGCAGCCGGCGGCGAGGGTGGCGATGACGCCGGACGGCAGTCCGAGCGCGAATGCCGTCAGGCCGTGGAACTGCGCGACCGCGACGACGAATCCGAAGTAAGCGCCGATGGCTAAAAGGATGGCTGCTGGAGCTGCTTTTTTCATCGTTTTACTCTGACAATTACTCTTCAACAACGCGGCCGAAGAGCAGGCCGCACAACGACCAGTAGATCGCATCGAACGCGGCGAGAAGGCTGATCCACGCGGACAACTGGTGCATCGGATCCCCGAGGATGACGAGCGACGTTGCTTTGACGGAAGCCAATAGTGCCGGAACGATCAACGGAAACAACAGCAAAGGGAGGAGAGTCTGTTTCGCCCGCGCCTGCGAGGTCATCGCCGCATACAAAGTGCCGGGCGCCGAAAGTCCTGCCGTCCCCAGCAGGATGATCGCAAGCAGACGCAGCAGATCGGTCGTGCCGGCGTCGTACAGGACGACCATCACCGGAACGAGTCCGACGCCGAGAAGCGCGAGCTGGAACCAGTTCGCGATCGCCTTGCCGTAATAGAGAGCGCGCGGATCGCTCGGCAGCAGCAGCAGGCCTTCGAGCGCGCGATTCTCCATCTCGGCGTGGTAGCTCTCCGCGAGGGTGAGCGTCGAGGAGAGGAGCAGTCCGAGCCAGAGGAAGCCCGCCGAGTAGAGCCGCAGCGCCTCCGAGTTCGGACCGACCGCGAAGCTGAAGAGGAGGAGCGAGGTGGCGCCGAAGACGAACACAGCCATGAGCTGCGTGCGCGTCTTCCATTGCAGGAGAAACTCTTTGCGCAGGGCGGCGGTCAGCACACGATTCTCCCCTGCTCGAGCGTGATCGTCTGCTCCGCAAGCCGGCCCGCCCGTTCGAGCTGATGCGTCGCGATCAGGACCGTCACGCCGCTCTCCTTCAGCTCTTCCACGACTTCATCGACGAGCAGAAATCCCTCGGGGTCGAGTTGCGCGTAAGGCTCGTCCAGCAGCGCGATCCGCGGCCTCTGCAGCAGCACGCGCGCGAACGACAGCCGCTTGCGCATGCCGGCGGAGAAGGTGTGGACCGCGTCGTTCGCACGATGTCCGAGGCGGACGCGGTCGAGGACGTCCTTCAGGCCGCTGCTGCTCATGCCGAGATGTGACGCCGTGACCTGCAGGTTCTCGGCGGCGGTCAGCGATTCGTAGAGATACGAGTAGTGGCTCAGCAACGCGACGTCTTTGCGGACGTCGTAGCGCTGCTTCACGAGATCGAACCCGAGGACGGTGGCGGAGCCGTGGTCGGGGCGGATGGCCGTCGAGAGGATGCGAAAGAGGGTCGATTTGCCCGAGCCATTCCGCCCCGCCACCATGACGACACGCCCGTGCGGTATCCGGAGGGAGACATCCGCAAGCGCCCACCGGCGTCCGTAGCGGCGGGCGAGGTTTTGTGCATCGATGGCGAACGTGTCCTGCATGCAACGTGAAGTTTCAGTCAGCAGGGTAATCGCGACAAGCGTCACCGCGCACAGAAGCATGTGCGCGCTGTCACAAGACGTGCCGCTATGATGCTCGCCATGCGCAGGTACGCCCTTCTCGCGCTCCTCCTTTCCGCATGTGCCACCACGCCCCCGCCGTCCCCTCCCAAGGCGGCCCCTCCGCCCGTCCCTGAGGTGTATGGATTCACCGTCGAGGAAGAGGCGCGCATCCTGCGGCTGGAGGACCGGCGCGAGTACGATCCGGCGCTGGTGAGCGACTGGATCAGCAACACCAACCCCTTGCATCGCAAGAGGATGGCGCTCGCGCTGGGACGCATCTGCCCTCACACGGAGAGCCGCGCCGGAGTCAATGCGCTGCGGCTACTGGCCAACGACTCCGATCGCACGGTCCGCGAGACCGCGGCCTTCTCCCTCGGTGAGATCGGCGACGCCGAGGGTCTCGAGCCGCTGTTCGTTCTGGCCGATGATGCGGATTCGAGCGTCGCCGCCGAGGCGGTGGAGGCGCTGTCGAAACTCGCGCCCAAGACACCGTTCGCGAGGTATGCACCATTCGCCGCGGAGTCGAAGCCGGAGGGCGTGCGCACTCGTGCGATCCGCTTCCTCTTCCGCTGGAGCTCGGACGAAGCGAGCGCCGTCGCCGCGAACGCGCTCGCCTCATCGTCGTCCGCGATCCGCCAGGCCGCGACCTACGCGCTTGCACGCCGCGCCTTCGCTCCCGCGCGCGAGCGGCTCGAGCTGCTCGCGAACGACGAAGACGTCCTCACCCGCGCGTACGTCGCGTCGGCCCTCGGACGCATCGCGTCACCGCAATCGGTGTCGCCGCTGACCACGATGTTCACCGACGCGCATCCGTGGGTGCGCACGAACGCCATCGTCGCCATCGCGCGCATCGCGGCGAAGGACGCGAAGGCGATCGAGACTCCCGACTTCGCGCAGGACGCGGTGCGCGTGATCGCCATGACCGACGATCCCGATCCCGCGGTCCGCGCCTCCGTGATCGACACGCTCGGCTGGTACGCGGCGAAGAACGCGTCGGCCAAACGGCGCCTGCAGGAGATCTTCGAGCGCGGCTCGCGCTGGGAGCGCGAGCTCGCCACCGGCGCGATCGTGCGCAACGATCCGCAGGCGCTGACGGCGATGTCCAACCTGACCTCGTGGCAGAAGGTGCGCGGCCTCGAGGCGCTGCCTCCCGCGGCCGATGCCGTGCGCGCGTCGTTCGCGAAGGACGACGATCCGATGGTGCGCGCGACGGCGCTGAGCACGATCCTCGACGACCGTTGCGACGTGAACGCATCGTGGATCCGGCCGATGCTCGACGATCGCGACGTGATCGTCCGCACGAACGCGATCGATCGCTACATGCACGTGAAGAACGCCGATCCCGATCTCTTCTCCGCCGCGGAAGCGCGTGCGCGCGGCGACGCGATGAACGACGCGCGGCTCGCTGCGATCACCGCGCTGGCGTCGGTCGGAAACGAGACCGCGGTCCGCTGGGCGGTGAGTGACAGCGACCCTGTCGTCCGCCGCATCGCGGCCGAGCAGATCGAAGAAAAATTCAAGAAGCCGCACCCGTCGTACACGCCGCTGCCGGTCGAACGGAGCGATTACAACGACATCGTGACGTGGTCGCGCGAGCCGCACACCGCGACGATCCACATGACGCGCGGCAAGATCGAGATTCAGTTGCTGACGCAGGACGCGCCGATCACGACGTGGAACTTCGCGCAGCTGGCGAAGGCGCATTACTTCGACAACACGTCGTTCATGCGCGTCGTCCCGAACTTCGTGATCCAGGGAGGCGATCCGCGCAACGACATGAACGGCGGCCCCGGCTACGCCATCCGCGACGAGATCAATCTGCAGAAGTACACGCGAGCCGCCGTCGGCATGGCCCTCTCAGGCCCCGACACCGGCGGCTCGCAATTCTTCATCACCCACTCGCCGCAACCGCACCTCGACGGCGGCTACACGATCTTCGGCCGCGTGACCGACGGCATGAACGCGGTGGTCGATCAGACGGAGCGGGGGGACAAGGTGGAGACGATCACGATCGACGAGCCTACTCCGCCGCCGTCCAATGCCCCGCAACGGGCAGACCTTCGGTGACGCCGAATTCGAAGATGACGTCGGGCGGGAAGGGTAGTCGCGTGCCGAGCAGCATCGTCCTGCTCACAGGATCGAACACGCCGACTCCATCGACAGTGCTGCCGAGCCAGTCGCCGGCCAGAGGGCGGTCGCCCGCCAGTCCGAAGGGGAAGACGAACGTCGGCTCGACGAAATCCTCGGTCAGCGAGAACTGGGCGAGCGCGGGGTCGTAAACCCCGACCTCATCGTTCCCGTCGTTGTTCCAGTCGCCGGCGAGCGGCAGATTTCCAGCCGAGCCGAAGGGGACGGTTTTCGTCGTGAAAACCTCCTGCGGGCAGAACTGGCAGATCGGCTCGAACAGCGGCACACGGAGAAGAAACGTTCCGAGCTTGGTCGGCCGGAAGACCCCGATGTCGTCGACGCCGTCGCCGTTCCAGTCGCCCGCGACCGGCAGATCGCCCGCCGCGCCGAATGCGATCTCGTCGAGCGGATCGGCGACGAGGAACGGCTGGCAGACCAGGCACGACGTGAATGGTTTCAGAAAGGCGCGAAGGAAATGTCCATCGCGAAACACCGCGATGTCGGTCCGCCCATCGCCGTTCCAGTCGCCGGCGACGGGGAGATCTCCCGGCAGTCCGCCGAACTTCACCACGAAGTCCGGGTCTCCCGTGGTATTCGAGTTGCGCAGCAGCCACCGGCCGGTCGATGGAACGTACACGCCGGTCGTTTCGGCGAAGAACTTGCGTCCCCAGCTCGGGTCATCGTCGGCGGGACCGTTGCCGTCGCCGTCGATCGGATTGTCGGTGAGCTTGGTCTGGTCGCTGCCATCCGGATTCATCGTCTCGATGTTGGTGCCGTACGAGAGAAAGGGATCTTTGCCGAACGCGATCTTCTTTCCGTCGGGCGAGAAGACGGGATGAGCCTGCGCGCTGAGGAGGTCAAACGTCCCGGTCGCGAGCTTCTTCACGTCCGAGCCGTCGGCGTTCATGATCATGACGTCCCTGCGGACGAAGAGCTCCCCCGAGCGCTCGAAGACGATCTTCCGTCCGTCGGGTGACCACGCCGGATCGATGTCACGCCCGCGACGGCTGTCGGTCAGCGCGTGGATTCCCGTCCCGTCCGGGTTCATGACACAGATGCCTCCGTTGCCATGGGTAGCGCTCTCCCCGCAGGCGAAAGCGATGGAGCGGCCGTCGGGCGACCACGCGGGAGCGGAATTGGACACGCTCGCGTCGCTCGTCGTGATGCGCGTCTGGTCCGTTCCATCCGCATTCATGATGTAGATCTCGCGCGCGGCGTCCGCTCTGTCGCGCGTGGAATCGAAGGCGATCAGCTTCCCGTCGGGCGACCACGACGGACGCCTGTTGCGGCCCGCGGTGGTGAGCAACAGGCCGTGGCTGCCGTCGGCGCTCATGACGCGGATCTGTTCGTCGCGCGCAAACGCGATGCGCGTGGCGTCGGGCGACCACGCCGGATCGATGTCCTCCCCCTTGTCGAACGTCAGCCGCGTCTGCGCGCTGCCGTTGGGATTCATGACGTAGATCTCCGAGCTCCCGTCGCGCGTCGACGTGAACGCGATCCTGCCGTTGACGAAATGCTTCGCGGCAATGGCAGGAATCGCGGCGGCGGCAAGAACGGTGAGGAGCAGCGGACGAATGATGCTCGGACGGAGGGACATGGCTACTCCACCCCCGACCAATGTCCCGCAACCGGCAGGCCTTCGGTGACGCCGAACTTGAAATTGATGTCGGGCGGCAAGGTGAGTCGCGTGCCGAGCAGCATCCTCTTGTTCACAGAATCGAACACGCCGACTCCATCGACGCTGCCGCCGAGCCAGTCGCCGACCAGCGGACGGTCGCCTGCAAGACCGAACGGAAAGATGAACGTCGGCTCGGCGAAATCCTCGGTCAGGGTGAACTGCGCGAGCGCGGGGTTGTAAGTCCCGATCTCGTCTTTCCCGTCACTGTTCCAGTCGCCGGCGACCGGCAGGTTTCCAGCGGAGCCGAAGGGGACGGTTTGCGTTGTGAAATTCTCCCCGCCCTGCGGAACGCGGAGAAGAAACGTTCCGAGCTTGGGCGCGCGGAAGACTCCGAGGTCGTCGATGCCGTCGCCGTTCCAGTCGCCGGCCACCGGCAGATCGCCCGCTTCGCCGAATACGATCACGTCGAGCGGATCGGCGACGAGGACGGGCTGGCAGAAGAAGCACGACGGTTTCAGAAGCGCGCGAACGAACAGCCCATCGCGAAATACCGCGATGTCGGTCCGCCCATCGCCGTTCCAATCGCCGGCGACGGGGAGATCTCCCGGCCGCCCGCCGAACTTCACGATGAAATCCGCACCGCCTGTCGTATTCGAGTCGCGCAGCAGCCACTCGCCGGTCGATGGAACGTACACGCCGGTCGTTTCGGGGAGGAACTTCCGTCCCCAGCTCGGGTCATCGTCATGGGGACCATCCGGTAAGTTCGTCCCGAGTCCGTCGATCGGATTCTGCGTGAGCGCGATCTGGTTGCTGCCATCCGGGTCCATCGTCAGGATGTTGGTGTTGTCGTCGATCAGGGGATCGCTGCCGAAGGCGATCCTCTTGCCGTCGGGCGAGAAGACGGGATGAGCCTGGGAGGTGGGGATGTCCTTCGTTCCGTTCGCGATCTTCTGCAGCTCCGAGCCGTCGGCATTCATGATCATGACGTCCCTGCGGAACACCTCCACCTTGCGCTCGAAGACGATCTTCCGTCCGTCGGGTGACCACGCGGGATCGATGTCAGGCCCGTGGTTGGCGGTCAGGGCCTGGATCCCCGTTCCGTCCGGGCTCATGACGCAGATGCCCCCGACTCCATCGGCATCCGTCGACCCGCAGGCAAAGGCGATGGAGAGGCCGTCAGGCGACCAGGCGGGAGCGAAATTGGTCTCGTCGTCGTCGCCCGTCGTGATGCGCGTCTGGTCCGTTCCATCCGCCTTCATGACGAAGATGTCGCGCGCGATGCCCGACCTGTCGCGAATGGAATCGAAGGCGATCAGCTTCCCGTCGGGCGACCACGACGGACGCCTGTGCTGGGCCGGGTCGGTGAGCACCTTCTCGGTGTTGCCGTCGGGACTGATGACCCGGATCTGGCCGTCGCGGACAAACGCGATGCGCGAGGCGTCGGGCGACCAGGCCGGATCGAGGTCCTCCGCCTTGTTGAACGTCAGCCGCGTCTGCTCGCTGCCATTCGGGTTCATGACGTAGATTTCCGAGTTCCCGTCGCGAGTGGACGTGAATGCGATCTTGCCGTTGACGAAGTGGTTCACGGCGCCGGCCGGCATGGCGGTCGTGGCGAGAACAATGGCCGTAATGAACAGACGAATGGTGCTCTGACGGATGGACATAGGGGCGTCTCCTTCCGGATGCGGCAGTAGAATCTGCGGGAGTTCCCAACCTAAGGCCGCCGCAGCGGGAAGTTCTGAGGGTCCGGTGAATCGCCGCTGAAAGTTCGATGAAACCCTCCGCACAGCGCCAGACGATCTACCGGTTCGGCGCGTTCGTGCTCGATCCGGTGCAGGGACTGCTCAGCGCGCGGGGCCGCGAGCTTCCGCTGCCCGGCAAGGCGTTCGACACGCTGCGGGTGCTGGTCGAGAATGCGGGGCGCGTGGTGTCGAAGCAGGAGCTGATCGATGAGCTCTGGCCCGGCCTGCATGTCGACGAGAACAACCTGGCGCAGCACGTCTCGCTGGTGCGCAAGACGCTGGCGGCGGTCGACCCGGCGACCGAGTACGTGCAGACGATGCCGCGCCGCGGCTATCGCTTTACCGCCAACGTAGGTCGGGTTCTCCAACCCGACGTCCAACCCGCCGGCGGGTTAGAGAACCCGCCCTACGTCACTCCGCGGACGCGTTACGCGCGCAGCGGCGACGTCAACATCGCCTACCAGGTCGTCGGCGACGGTCCGATCGACCTGATCTTCGTCATGGGCTGGGTCTCGCACGTGGAGCTCTTCTGGGCCGAGCCATCGTTCGCGCGATTCCTCGGGCGCCTCAGCCGGATGTCCCGCCTCATCGTGTTCGACAAGCGCGGCACCGGCCTCTCCGATCGCGTGGCGACGTCGCAGCTTCCTTCCCTCGAGCAGCGCATGGATGACGTGCGCGCGGTGATGGCGGCGGTCGGATCGCGACGCGCGGTGCTGATGGGCGTGTCCGAGGGAGGACCGCTGACCGCGCTCTTCGCGGCGACGTACCCCGACGTCGTCGCCGGCGTGGTGATGATCGGCGCGTACGCGCGGCGGTTGTGGGCGCCCGACTATCCGTGGGGTCCGACCGCGGAGCAGCGCGAGGAATTCATCCGCGCGCTGGAGCGCGAGTGGGGCGGTCCGTTCGGCGTCGAAGCGCGCGCGCCGAGCCGCAGCGACGATCCCGAGTTTCGGGACTGGTGGGCGACCTACCTGCGGATGGGCGCCAGTCCGGGCGCGGCGGCGGCGCTGACGCGCATGAACGCGGACGTCGATATCCGCCACGTGCTGCCGACGGTCCGCGTCCCGACGCTGGTCATCCATCGCCGCGGCGACCGCTGCCTGCGCGTGGAGGAAGGCCGCCTGCTGGCGGAGAAGATTCCGGGCGCGCGCCTGGTCGAGCTGCCGGGAGAGGATCACCTCCCGTTCGTCGGCGATCAGGACGCGATCCTCGACGCGGTGGAGCGCTTCGTCGAGGAGCTGCGCGAGACGCCGCATCAATACACGCGCGTCCTGGCGACGTGCCTCTTCGTCCGCACGGATGGCGACGCCGCGAGCCTGGCGAAACTGGACGAGGAGGCGACGCGCGAGGTGGCGTGGTTTCACGGACGGAAGTTCGGACATCTGGACGATGCGCTGGTGGCGACGTTCGACGGTCCGGCGCGCGCGATCCGCTGCGCGTGCGCCATTCGCGATGCAGCGCTGCGCGCCAACGTGCGCCTCGCGGCCGCGCTGCACACCGGCGAATGCGAGAGCGACGGCGAGAGCGTGAGCGGCACGGCGGTGGAAGTCGGCGCGCTGCTCACCGAGGCGGCGGCGGCCGGCGAGGTCCTCGTCTCCAACACGGTGCGCGATCTGGTCGCCGGCTCCGGCCTTCATTTCATCCCGCGCGGCGAGGCATTCCTCGGGCGGCTCGGCGTCTGGTCGCTCTTCGTTCTCGTATAAGCTCGCTCGCCGTGAGCGCGTTCTTCGGCCGCTTCTTTCAGCTCTGCGGGATGGTGATCCTGCCGATCGGCCTGTACATCGGCGTCGTGCGCGGCGACGTGCCGACCGAGGTGCGCATGCTGTTCATCGGCGGCGGCTTTTTTCTCGTCGGCTGGCTGATGGCGCGCGCGAAAAAGCCGTGAAGTACACCGTCGTCCTGACCGCCGACTATCCGTCGATCGCGCGCGACATCCTCGCGGGCGAATTCGACGTGATCGCGCATCCGACGGAGCAGGCGCGCAGCGAGGAGGAGATGATCACGCTGCTGGCCGAGGCGGATGCGGCGATCACGCTGCTCTCCGATCCGCTCACGCGGCGCGTGCTGGCGTCGAATCCGAACCTGCGGATGGTGGCGAACTACGCGGTCGGCTACAACAACATCGACGTCGACGCCGCGCGCGATCTTCACGTCACGATCACGAATACGCCGGGCGTGCTGACCGAGGCGACGGCGGACCTGACGATCGCCTTGATCCTCGCCATCACGCGCCGCCTGATCGAAGGCGACAATGAGGTCCGCCGCACCGCCGAGTGCATCTGGGAGCCGCTCCACCTCCTCGGCACCGGCCTCCAGGGCAAGCGCCTCGGCATCATCGGCCTGGGCCGCATCGGGCAGGCGGTGGCGCAGCGCGCGAAGGCGTTCGGCGTCGAAGTGATCGGCGTCCGCCGCGGCGAGTCACTCGATGAGCTCCTTGCCACGAGCGACATTGTCTCGATCCACGCGCCGCTGTCGCGCGAGACACATCACCTGATCGATGCACCCGCGCTCGCGAAGATGAAGCCCGGCGCCTACCTCGTGAATACCTCGCGCGGCCCGCTCGTCGATGAAGCCGCACTGTGCGATGCACTCGACGCCGGCCACCTCCGCGGCGCAGCGCTGGACGTTTACGAACGCGAGCCGGAAGTGAGCAAGCGTTTGCTGACGATGAGCAATGTGGTGCTCGCGCCGCACATCGGCTCGGCCACTGAGGAAACGCGTACGGCCATGGCCCGCATCGCCGCGACGGACGTGCGCCGGTTCCTGCGTGGCGAAGTGCCGCTGCATGTCGTGGTGTGAGAGGGAACGACGAGAGCGCCTCCGGCGGGCGGGCACGGCCCGCAGCGTTAGTCTTCAGGGCTAGGCCAACAAGCGCTGCGGGCCGCGCCCGCCCGCCGGAGGCGCCCCCGTCAACTCGCGCGCAACACGCGCGCACGCCCGGCGCGTTTGGCGCCGTACAACGCGCGATCGGCGGCGGCGAGGAGGGCTTCCGGCTCGCGGGCGTCCGCGGGGAACGAGGCGATGCCGACTGACATCGTCACGGTGCCGCCGTCAGGTATCGCCGCTGTCGTGAGGCGTCGCATTTTCTCCATCAGCAGCTCAGCGCGCGCGGTGGCGCATTCCGGTGCGGCGCCGGGGAGGATCACCACGAACTCATCGCCGCCGTAGCGGCAGGCGATGTCCTCCACGCGGAACTCGTGGGCGATGTTCTGTCCCAGATCGCGCAGCAGGTTATCGCCCGCCGCGTGGCCGAACAGATCGTTGTATTCCTTGAAGCGATCGAGGTCGAACATCATCACCGACAGCGGCGTCTTCGCGCGCGCGGCGCGATGCAGCTCGCGATTCAGCGACTCCTCCATGTAGCGGCGGTTGAAGAGGCTCGTCAGCGGATCGCGGATCGCGTGCATGCGGAGCGTCTGCTGCAGCTCCAGATTGGCGAGCGCGAGGGCGATCTGCTCCGCCGCGGCGCGCGCCAGCTCGCGCGGATCGTGATCGCCGTCCCACTCCAGCGCCAGCACGCCGAGCATCTCGCCCTGCGCGACAAGCGGGACGCAGAACGCGTGCTCCGCTGTCGAGCGCGCGAGGTGACTACAGGTGACGTTCGACGTGCTCTCGTGCGGAGCCCCGCGGCGAATCGCCCAGCAATCCGACGGAGCGAACGGCTCCGCCGGGTCGGGCCACGACGCCATCGGCGTGACCACGTTGCGTGACGGGGCCACGCGGAAGAGACCTCCGCGCGCGAAGCTGAACATCGCCGGCGCGCTGTTCGACAGCAGCTCGGCCGCCTCCTCGCGCGTCTGACACGCCTGCAGCAACTCGCCGATGTGCCCGAGGAGCGCAAGCTGTTGCGAGCGCGTCTGCAAGGCGCTGACGTGGGTCATCAGCTCGCGATTCGCGCGCTCCACCTCCTGCTCCGCGCGGCGGCGTTGCACGATCTCGCGGCGGACGCGGAGGAGTGCCGCGATGCCGAGCCCGAGGGCGAGCGCGTAGCCGAAGCCGACGATCAGGAGCGTGGTGCGGACGCGCGTCGCCACGCCGCCGGCGCGTGCATCGAGGAGGTGTTGCTCCTCGCGGCGCGCGTCATCGAGCAGATGCGTGATCTGCGCGAAGCGCGATTGTGAGGCGGGCGAATCGTATTCATCGACCGCTGCCTGCTCGTTTGTTCGAGCGAGTGCGACCGTGCGATCGATCGACGCGAAGTCGGCGTCGACCAGCGCGCGCAGTTGATCGACGCGTTTGCGTTGCGTCGCGTTGTCGGACGTCAGTGCGGCGAGCGAGGCGAACGTGTCCTTCAGTTGCAGGCGCGCCGTGTAGACGGTCTGCAGGCGGCTCGCGTCGCCGGTGAGGAGGAAGCCGCCTTCGCCGCGGCGCGCGTCGCTCACCAGGCGTTGCACCTGGTCGATGGCGCTCAGCACGCGGTGGGTGTGCTCCACCCGTTCCGCGCCCGACGCGAGCTGGTGCACGCTTTGCCACGAAACAGCCGCGATGCCGGCGAGCATCAGGGCAGACAGGGCCAGCGCGATTGCGGGATACTGAAGCCGCAAGCGGTCTCTCTCTCCTACTCGAGGACGTAAGTCTAACCCTACGGATCTATGGCTCGACTACAAAGAAGCGATTCAGTACTTCTGGTGATCGACGTGCAGGAGAAGCTGATGCCGGTGATCGACCGGCACCACGAGGTCGCGGCGAACATCGAGCGGCTCATTCGCGGCTGCCATGTGCTCGACACGATGCACGTCGTCGTCACGGAGCAATACGTCAAAGGCCTCGGCGCCACCATCGAGCCGCTGCGCCGCGCGCTCGAGGAGACGGCGGGATACGAGCCGCTGGAAAAGATGTGCTTCTCCGCGCAGGGGAACGGCGAGTTCCAGGCGGCGATGCGGCTGCTGAAGAAGAGGCAGGTCATCGTCACCGGCATCGAGACGCACGTCTGCGTCTATCAGACCGTGACCGATCTGCTGACCGCGGGCTACGAGGTCACGATCGTCGCCGATGCGGTGTCGTCGCGCAGCGCGGAGAATCGCGACATCGCGATCCGGCGGATGGTCGCGGACGGCGCGCGTCTCAGCTCGACCGAGATGGTGTTGTTCGAGCTCACCGTCAACTCCGGCACGGACGAGTTCCGCGCCATCGCCAAGCTGGTCAAGTGAAGCCGGCCTTCTTCGAGACGCCGGCAGAGTTCCGCGCCTGGTTCGAGCGCAATCACGACAAGGCGGCGGAGCTGCTGGTCGGTTTCTACAAGCGGGACAGCGGACGGCCGTCGATCACCTGGCCCGAGTCGGTCGACCAGGCGCTCTGCTTCGGCTGGATCGACGGCGTGCGCAAACGGATCGACGACGTCAGCTACACCATCCGCTTCACGCCGCGCAGGCGCGGCAGCATCTGGAGCGCGGTGAACATCGGCCGGGTCGCCGAATTGACGAAGCTCGGTCTGATGCAGCCGGCGGGATTGAAAGCGTTCGAAGCGCGTACAGCGGAGAAGTCGGGCATCTACGCGTACGAGAACGCGCCGAAAGTACTGGCGCCGGCGGATGAGAAGAAGTTCCGCGCAAACAAAAAAGCGTGGAAGTACTTCAGCGGGCAGGCGCCGTCGTACCGGCGCGCGGCGATCAACTACGTGACGAGCGCGAAGCGCGAAGAGACGCGCGCGCGGCGGCTGGAATTGCTGATCGACGATTCGAGTCACGAGCGGCGGCTCGCCGGGTACACGCTGGAGAAGCGCGAGAAGAAATGAGCTGGTTCGTGTTCGTCGCCGAGGTCGAAGACGGCCCGATGCGCTTCGCGGCGGCAGGGAAGACGATTCGCAATGCGGATGATGGTCCGCCGTGGATCGTCGTCGATCAGGCGATCGAATCGATCGTCGTCGCGAAGTGGCCGGGGAAGTTGTGGCGTGTCTCGGTCCTGAAGACGGCGGCGGAGCAGCCGGCGGCGTACGCGAAGTACACGCGCGCGGTCGCCGTCGAGGTCATCGACGAAGAGCCGGTGTGGCGTTTGTTCGGCGCGCATGGCGAAGCGGTCTGCCGGATCCTCGAGCGTGCGCGCGCGATCACGCTCGATGATGTTGCGATGCTGCAAGTGCGCGACGAAGCGCGCGCGGCGTATTCGCGTGCATGGAATCGGTGGCTCGGCGACGCGCACGACCACACCGCGACCCTCGCCGCGGGCGACTTCCGTTCGCCGATCGGAGCGGGATTCACTGTTCTGCACAACCTGATCGTCGAGCGCGCGCGTACGCTGACCGACGGTGCGGCGTTGACGACCAACGACGAGGACGAGCTCGTGCTCGCGCCCGACTGGTGGGCGGCGGGCGAAGCGTTTCTCCACGCCGCGATGGCGCAGGGAGCCCCGGAGTTGATGTCGTCAGCGGATGCGGAGCTGCTGACCGCCGCGTGGAAGCGGTTGTCATGAGACCGATGCTCTGGGTGCTCCTCTCGCTCTGGGCTGGTTTGTCGCCCGGGCGATTTCCCGCCGGCTACCGGCATGTCGACGGCGTTGATCTCTGGTATCCATCGAAGACCGCCGGCGCCCCGATGCACTTCCGCGACTACCTCGGCACGTCCGCTCCGGAGCTCGAAAAATTTCTGAGCGAGCGCGGGATCTCACCTGACGGGATCGCGTCGTTCGTCGATGCGCATGTCTACGCGACACGCGATGCGATTGCGACGAAGGGGAGATATCCGCTCGTGCTCATCGCGCAGGGAAACGCGCAGGATGCGGCGGACCAGGCGGTGCTCGCGGAGTTCCTGGCCAGTCACGGATACGTCGTGGCGAGCGTCCCGTCGCCGATGAAAAATCATCCGATGACCGATGAGTCGCAGATCGGAGCGTTCGCCGAAGAGCAGGCGTCGGCACTGGAACACGCGCGGCACGTCGCGTCGCGCGTGATGCATATCCAGAAGAATCGACAAGCGGTCATCGGTCACAGCTTCGGTGCACGCTCGGCGCTGTTGCTGGCGGCGCGCGATCGAAACATTCGCGCGATCGTCAGTCTCGACGGCGGCATCGGAACGGCGACCGGCAATCAGTATCTGAAGCTCGATCGCCATGCGAAGCTGCCACCGCTGCTCCACATCTATGAAGAGCTCGACCCGTTCATGAAACCCGACTTCACCTTCCTGAACGGGCTGCGCACGGCATCGTTGACCACGACTCCGACAACCGACATGCATCACATCCACTTCACGACCTACGGTTTCGCCGCCGCCGCGATCCCGGAAATCGCGACAGTGACGAAGGCCGGCCCTCACATCCGCGAAAGCGTCGCCGGAACCGCGCAGGCGGTGCTCCGCTTTCTCGACGAGCAGACCTCTAAATAGTTGAGTGCTCGCATCTTGCAATGCATTCCGTGGAGGGTGGGCGCGGCGTTTGGAAAAACGAATCCTGATTGTCGATGATGACGACCCGATCCGGCTGCTGCTGCTGACGGTGCTGCGCAAGCGCGGCTATCGCGTCGATACGGCGCGCAACGGGGAGGAAGCGATCGAGCGATCGCGGCAGTGCCGCTATTCGGTCGTGCTGCTCGACCTGATGATGCCGCGCATGAGCGGCTACGAGTTTCTGGAGCAGGTGGAGGAATGGCCGGAAGCGATCCGCCCGGTGGTGATCGTGCTGACGGCGGGGAACGAGCCGCGCGATCTGAATCCGAAGGTGGTGGCCGGCACGATCCGCAAACCGTTCGACATCGAGCTGCTGGTCGACACGATCAGCGCCTGCATCCGCACGCTGGAGCCGTACGCGCAGAACGAGCAATGTCCGGCGCCGGAAAGCGACCTCGACCAGACAACGGAAAAGCCGAATTAGCCCGTCTTCTGGCACAGCTCTTGACCTTATTCCCGGCATGAATGAACCAAGAGTTCTGATCATCGAGAGCAACGATGCCCTGCGCGTGATGCTCTTCACGATCCTGCGCCATCAGCCGCTCGGGGTCGACGCCGCGGCCAATGCCGAAGAGGCTCTGGAGCGCGTGGCGAAGTGCGATTACGCGCTGATCATCCTGGATATGGACCTTCCGGACGGCGAAGCCGACACCTTCCTCACGCAGTTCCGCGAGGATCGCCCTCAGGCGACGACGTTCGTGCTCGCAGTCCGCGACCCGAAGGGGGAATCGATCGTCGATCCCGCGCAGGTCGCCGCCGTACTGAACAAACCATTGGAAGTCGACACGCTCGCCGAGGTCGTGCGCGAATGCGCCGGCGCCGTGCTGCCGCCCGAGGACCCGCTACCGTGTCCGCCGGCCGACAGCGACGTGCGGTCACGCATGGATCGCAGCGGGTCGTTCTATACGAACTAGTCAGAGAGAGACGACGGGAGCGCCTCCGGCGGGCGGGCACGGCCCGCAGCGTTAGTCTTTAGGGCTTGGCCAACCGACGCTGCGGGCCGCGCCCGCCCGCCGGAGGCGCCCTCGTCGTTCTCTCATACAATCCGCGCGTGATCGAGGCGCGCCGTGGCGTCATGTGGGTTGTTGCCGCCGCGTTGCTCTGGTCGACGGGGGGCATCGGCATCAAGGGCATTGCTGACTCGCCGTTGAAGGTCACCTTCTATCGCTCGCTCTTTGCGGCCATTGCGCTCTTCGTTGTTTTCGGGCGCGATGTGTGGGGGCGGCGGCGGTGGAAATCGACGGCGGCGTTCCTCGCGGCGATCATCTGTTACGGCGCGTGTCTCACCGCGTTCGTGATTGCGACCAAGTGGACCACGGCGGCGAACGCCATCTTCCTGCAGTACGCGGGTGTCATCTGGGTGTTGCTCCTCTCGCCGCTCGTCGTGCGCGAGCCGATGCGGGCGAGAGACGTCATCGCCATCGTCGTCGCCATCAGCGGCATGGCGCTCTTCTTCGTCGGCAAATTCGAGACGCGCGGGATGGCGGGGAACGCCATGGCGCTCGTCTCCAGTGTCTTCTTCGCCGGGCTGATCCTCGCATTGCGGCGGGAGCATGATGCCGCGCAGGCGGCGGTCACGTGGGGCAACGTTGTCCTCGCGCTGGCGCTCCTGCCGTTCGTGGCGAACGACCTCGCGCTCACTCCGAAATCGTTCGGAGTCCTCGCGTTTCTGGGGCTGTTTCAGATCGCGTTGGCGTACGCGTTCTTCGTCCGCGGATTGAAGTACGTGACCGCGACGCAGGCCTCGCTCACCGGCATGCTCGAGCCGGTGTCGAATCCGATCTGGGTGTTTCTGTTGCTGGGGGAGCGGCCGTCGGTGTTCGCGATGGTTGGCGGCGTGATCGTGCTGGCCGCGATCGGGTGGCACACGCTGATGGGCGAGCCGGTCTCCGAAATGCCGGCACCGGATTGAGGAGTGCGGCAGCAAGCCGCGCACTCCGGAATCGGCCGATGCGGGACGCCGTTCCGAATCGCGTGCCCACCGACACCACCGCCGCTGCCACCCTCCTCACCGGCGCGCTTTCGATGACGCTCGATCCGCTCGAGATCGTCGAGCGGTTGCGCGTCGCTCCGATCTTCGAGATGACGCGCGGCACTCACGCGCCGCTCGATCTCACCGCCGATGTCTTCCGCTACCGCATCCTCGCCAGCGGGCGCATCGTCGTCGTCCCGTCGCACGGCCGCGCGTGCTGGAACGCACACCGGGGACGGCATCGCCGATGAGGACTGCGGCAGCTTGCTGCCGCCCTCGGATTGCGCAGGCTTGCCTGCGCGCGGCAGCGAGCTGCCGCAATCCAGAGCGGCGGCAAGCCGCCGCACTCCGGTTGACCCTGCGCCCGCTTCTTGCACAATGCGGCAGTCGTGTCCGCATTCACCTTGATCGAGCCCGCCACCGGCGAGACGCTCGCGTCGATTCCGCAGCAGTCGTCCGATGACGTCGATCGCGCCGTGCGCGCGGCCGACAAAGCGTTCCGCGGCGAGTGGCGGCGGATCAACACGCGCAATCGCGCGCGCATCCTGCAGCGGCTCTCGCAGCTGATCCGCGACCACGCGGAGGAGCTGGCGAGGCTCGAGTCGCGCAACGTCGGGAAGCCGATCCGCGACTCGCGCGACGAAGTGGGACTCGCGGCGAACTGCTTCGAGTACTACGCCGGCACGACGAACAAGGTCGGCGGCCAGACCATCCCCGGCGCCGCGGCCGGCATCCTGATGACGTTTCGCGAGCCGGTCGGCGTCTGCGGAATCATCGTGCCGTGGAACTTCCCGATCGCGATCACGTCGTGGAAGATCGCGCCCGCGCTGGCGATGGGGAACACCGTCGTGCTCAAGCCGGCGGAGCAGACGCCGCTGACCGCGCTCCGCATCGCCGGGCTGGCGCTCGAAGCGGGGATGCCCGAGGGCGTGCTGTCGGTCGTTACCGGACCGGGATCGGTCGTCGGGGAGGCGCTGATCAAGCATCCGCTCGTGCGCAAGATCGCCTTCACCGGCTCGACGGAAGTCGGGATGAACGTGATGCGCCTCGCGGCCGACGACATCAAGCGCGTCACGCTGGAGCTGGGCGGCAAATCGGCGAACGTGATCTTCGACGACTGCGACTTCGAGCGCGCCGTCGCCTCCGCCGTCTCGTCGTCGCTGGGGAACGCGGGCCAGGACTGCTGCGCGCGCAGCCGCATCCTCGTGCAGCAGCCGCTCTACGATCGCTTCACGCGCGCGCTCGTCGACGCCTTCGAAAAGGTCAACGTCGGCGAGCCGCTGGCGGATGAGACGGAGATGGGCCCGCTCGTCACCGCCGCGCATCGCCAGCGCGTGATGCGCTACGTCGAACAGGGACGAAGCGAAGGCGCGACGTTGGCGACCGGCGGCAACGTCAACGGCCACGCCTATCTCGAGCCGACCGTGTTCCTCGACGTGAAGCCGGAGATGTCGATCGCGCGCGAGGAGATCTTCGGGCCGGTCGTCGCGGTGATGCCGTTCGCCGATGAAGCGCAGGCCATCGAGCTGGCGAACGACTCGACGTACGGACTCTCCGGCTCGATCTGGACGCGCGACGTCGGCCGCGCCATGCGCGTGGCGCGGGCCATCGAAACCGGTAATCTGTCGATCAACTCCGGCTCGAGTGTGCATCTCGAAGGACCGTTCGGCGGCGTGAAGCGGAGCGGCATCGGACGCGAGCTCGGGTTGCAGGCGCTGGATGGGTATACGGAGTGGAAGACTGTGTACATTGACGTGACATAGGTTGCTGAGTTGCTGAGTTGCTGGGTTGCCACCCAGTAACCGAGCAACCCAGCAACCGAATAACCCAACAACTCAACAACGCAATAACCCAATCATGCAAGGCTGCATCAACCTCGACGAACTGAAACGCCTCATCGCCGGCGGCGAGATCGAAACGGTCATCGCCGTCTTTCCCGACATGTACGGCCGTCTCGTCGGCAAGCGCTTCGTCGCGCAGTATTTTCTCGACGACGTCGCGGGCCACGGCATGCACGCGTGCGATTACCTCCTCGCCTGCGACATGGAGATGGATCCCGTGCCGGGCTACGCGTTCACCAGCTGGGCGAAGGGGTACGGCGATTTCAATCCGATCCCCGACTTCGACACGCTGCGCGTCGCGTCGTGGCAGGAGAAGAGCGCGCTGGTGATCTGCGACATCGACGTCCCTCTCGCGCCGCGCACGATGCTGCGCCACCAGGTGGCGCGCGCGGCGAAGCTCGGCTTCACGCCGATGGCGGCGTCGGAGCTCGAGCTCTATGTCTTCAAGGATTCGTACGACTCGGCGGCGGAGAAGGGCTACATCCGCCTCGAGCCGATCGGCCGCGTGATCGAGGACTACCACGTGCTGCAGGGGACGAAGGAAGAGTTCCTCATCGGCGCGATCCGCTCGCACCTCGAGCGCTCCGGCGTTCCGGTCGAGTCGTCGAAAGGCGAGTGGGGACCGGGCCAGCAGGAGATCGGCCTGCGCTACGCCGATGCCGTGGAGATGGCCGACCGCCACGCGATCTACAAACACGCGGCGAAGGAGATCGCGTGGAAGGCGGGCCACGCCATCACGTTCATGGCGAAGTGGGACGAGCGCTACGCAGGCTCGAGCTGCCACATCCACATGTCGCTCTGGGACGCCGACGTGAAGAAATCATTCTTCGAAGGCGAGTCCGAAACCTTCCGCCACTTCCTCGGCGGCTGGATGGCGCACATCCGCGAGCTTTTCGCGTTCTATGCGCCGTATCCCGCGTCGTACAAGCGCTACGTCGCCGGCTCCTTCGCGCCGACCGGCATCGCCTGGTCGCACGACAACCGCACCGCCGGTTTCCGCATCGTCGGTGAAGGTCCGTCGCTGCGCATCGAATGCCGCGCGCCGGGCGCCGACGCGAATCCGTACCTCGCCTTCGCCGCGACGCTCGCCGCGGGACTCGACGGCATCGAGAAGAAGATCGAGCCGCCGCCGGCATTCGAAGGCGACGTCTACGCCGCGCGCGATCTGCCGCAGGTCCCGCACACGCTGCGCGATTCGATCGAGGCGCTCGAAGCGAGCACGTTCGCGCGCGAGGCGTTCGGCGATGCCGTCGTCGAGCACTACCTGCATTTCTTCAAGACCGAGCAGCGGAAGTTCGACTCCGTCGTCACCGACTGGGAACGGCGGCGATATTTCGAAATGGGGTGACATGCGACTCGCAAACAAAGTAGCCCTCATCACCGGCGCCGCTTCCGGCATCGGCAAGGCGTCCTGCCTCCGCTTCGCGCAGGAAGGCGCGAAGATCGTCTGCGTCGATCTGAAGCCGGCGGACGAAACCGTCGACGAGATCCGCAAGGCGGGCGGCGAGGCGAGCGCGGTCGCGGCCGATGTCTCGAAGGCGAAGGATTCCGAGGCCATGGTCGCGTTCGCGGAGAAGACGTACGGGAAGCTCGACATCGCGTTCAACAACGCGGGGGTCTTTCATCCGAAGGACGACTCGGTGACGAACACCGACGAAGAGATCTGGGACTTCGTCATCGACGTGAATCTCAAAGGCGTTTTTCTGGGATGCAAGTACGAGATCCCCGCGCTGCTGCGCAACGGCGGCGGGTCGATCATCAACACCGCGTCGTTCGTGGCGATCCTCGGCGCGGCCGCGCCGCAGATCGCCTACACGGCGAGCAAAGGTGGCGTACTGTCGATGACGCGCGAGATCGCCGTGGAGTTCGCGCGCAAGAACATCCGCGTCAACGCGCTCTGCCCCGGACCGGTCGAGACGCCGCTGCTGCAGGAGCTGTTGTCCGATCCCGCGCGCCGCCAGCGCCGCCTCGTGCACATTCCGCCCGGACGCTTCGCGCGCGCCGAGGAGATGGCCAATGCGGCGCTTTACCTCGCGAGCGACGAGGCGTCGTACGTGAATGGCTCGACGTTCCTCGTCGATGGCGGGATTACGGCGGCGTACATCACGCCGGAGTAAACCAACCGGGGCGCCTCCGGCGGGCGGGCCCGGCCCGCAGCGTCTGTTGGCCAAGCCCTGAAGACTTAACGCTGCGGGCCGTGCCGACTACGCGATGGCGAAGGCGACCGTCATCACCTGGATCGCCGGATCGTTCGTCGTGTTATCGGTGGTCGATCCATAAATGATCGCGCTGCCGCTGCTCACGGAGATCTGCACGATGCTGTTCGCGCCGATCGATGCGACGCCGAAGAACACGGCCGCCGAGGGCTGCTCGAACCAGTTCGGCTGATAGGTCTTCGTCACCGTCGCGATCGTCGTGCCGGTGGCGGACTTGAGTGTCGCGGTGATCGTCGCGCCCGACGACAGCGTGCGGATGCCGATGTTGAAGCGCGCTTTCGTCGGATCGGGCGGCGCCACCATGAAGCCGGTCGCGCCCTGGAACATCAGATGCGGATCATTTGACGACACCGTGGTTCCGACGAGCTCCTCGGTGAAGCCGCTGGTGCCGTTCGTGCCGGCGTCGTTGTAGACGCGCGTGATCGCCAGCGGCGCGCTCTGGCCGCTCGGAACGACGAAGTCGAGACTGCCGGTGCCGGTCAATCCGAGGCCGGCGACGAAGTCGCTCATGAAGACGACCTGGCCGGCGGGGAGTGAGTACGGAACGGTCGGATCGGTCGGCTGCCCCGAGGTGCCGGCGGGGTGATAGACCATCGAGCCGGTCAGCGTGCCGCCGCTGGTGTTGAGAAGCTGCAGGTCGGTCTTGAACTGCGCGCCGAACGCGCCGGTGACGGAGCCGACGACCGGGATGATCTTCGCCGTCGACGACGTGGCGGTGCCGGTGCCGTAGAGGAAGAGGACGTTGCCGCTGGAAGTGCCGGCGGTGATGTCGACCGGTCCGGTGACGTCACTCCCGAACGCGACGTAGCCGGTGCTGACGATGCCGAAGAGGGTGCCGGCGTTGCCGCAGTTGGCGACGCGCGCGACGCCGATGTAGTCGCCCTGCCGCACGGTGACGGCGGGCGAGAGCGTGATGGTGGAGTCCCCGCCGGTCGGCGTGAAGGGACCGCGGTCTTCGTACGGCGTGAGGGTGTTGCCGACGCGATGGAAGAATTTGATGCGGACAGCATTGGTGCAGCCCGACGATGACCAGTAGACATGCACAGTAGTAATGGTCCCGCTCGCCGTGGCGGGCGCGAGGCTGATGTCGGTGCGCACCGGCGCGACCGCGTTGTCGCTGGCGTTCGGCGATCCGCCGAAGGTGAGACCAATGGTCAGCGACTGCCCGAGGGCGGCGAAAGAAAACAGGAGAAGCGCGAGAGCTTTGAAGATTCGCATCCGCACACATTCGGGCAGGCGCGTCATAGCGGCGGTGACCGCGCTCACGTTGGAAAGAGGACGACGAGAGCGCCTCCGGCGGGCGGGCACGGCCCGCAGCGTTAGTCTTCAGGGCTTGGCCAACAAGCGCTGCGGGCCGCGCCCGCCCGCCGGAGGCGCTCCGGTCGTCCTGTGACCGCGCGTAACGGGAATCGTCAAAGGACTAGTGAGGAGCATTGCGCGGATTCTGGCGGTCGTCGTTTGCATCGTGATCGTGGCGGTCGCGTGCGTACGCCAACCGACACTGACCGCGCTGCCGTATCCGTCGAACCTGCATGCGCGGCGGGAGGCGCTCGAAGCGCATGTCCGATTCATCACGGCGAGCCGCACCGGTGTCCCGGACTACATCGCGACCGCATTTCGCCTCGCTGGTGCAACCGTCACGGAGCAGCCGTTCGTCGTCCGCAAAGAGACGTACCGCAACGTGATCGCGACGTTCGGGCCTGATGACGGCAAGACTCCGCTGATCGTCGTCGGCGCGCACTACGACGCGTTCAACGACCTGCCCGCCGCGGACGACAACGCGAGCGGCACCGCTGGCCTCATCGAGCTCGCGCGTCTCCTCGGTGCCGCGAAGCTGGAGCGTCCCGTGATGCTCGTCGCGTATGCGACCGAGGAGCCGCCGTACTTCGCGTCGGAAAACATGGGGAGCTTCGTCCACGCCGCGAGCGTGGAGACGCGCGGCGTCGAGGCGATGATCTGCCTGGAGATGATCGGCTACTTCGGACACGCGCAGTACTGGCACTCCTGGGTGCTGTCGCTGCTCTATGGCACGCGCGGCGATTTCATCGCGGTCGCCGGCGGCTGGAACGATCGCGCGCTGACACGCCTCGTGAAGCGCTCGATGCGCGACGTCCGCGCCATGAGCTTCACCGCCCCGCATGAGCTGATCGACGCATCCGATCAACGCAACTACTGGTCGCGCGGCTGGCGCGCCGTGATGGTGACCGACACCGCGTACGAGCGGAACCTCAACTACCACACGATCCACGACACCGCCGACACGCTCGATTACCGGCGAATGGCCGCCGTAGTCGACGGCGTGTACAGCGCAGTCGTGCGCCTCGCTTCAAACGCTGCGGGCCGCGCCCGCCCGCCGGAGGCGCCCTCGTCGTCCTCTTTTCCGAAATGACACGACACCCCCCAGCGTTCCGCACCGCACATGATCAGTTTCAACAAGATTTCGAAGCAGTACGGCAAGCAGCTCATCTTTGTCGAGGCCTCGTTCCAGCTCAATCCGGGCGAGAAGGCCGGGCTCGTCGGGCCGAATGGCGCGGGCAAGACCACGCTCTTCCGGATGATCGTCGGCGAGGAATCGCCTGATGACGGCGACGTCTCCGTTCCGAAGAAGATGACCATCGGCTACTTCCGGCAGGACATCGAAGAAATGTCGGGCCGCTCCGTGCTCGATGAATCGATTGCCGGCAGCGGCCGCCTCGGCGATCTCCATCACGAGCTCGAGCATCTGCAGAACGCCATGAGCGATCCCGGCAAAGCCGACGAGATGGACGCCATCCTCGAGCGCTTCGGTCATGTGCAGGAGGAGTACTCGCACCTCGGCGGCTACGAGCTCGAGGCCCGCGCGCGCGAAGTGCTGCATGGGCTTGGTTTCGAAGACGATCGCATCGACGGCGACGTCGGGCTGCTCAGCGGCGGCTGGAAGATGCGCGTGGCGATGGCCAAAGTCCTTCTCGGGCGGCCTGATGTACTGCTCATGGACGAGCCGACCAACCACCTCGACATCGAATCGATCATCTGGCTCGAGGGCTTCCTCAAGTCGTATCCCGGCTCGTTGCTCATGACCTCGCACGACCGCGAGTTCATGAACCGCGTCGTCACGAAAATTGTGGAGATCGACGACGGCGAGCTGAACACGTACTCCGGCAACTACGACTTTTACGATCGCGAGCGCGCGCTGCGCGAGACCAACCGCGAGGCCGCGTACGCGCGGCAGCAGGCCAAGCTGGCGAAGGAGCAGCGCTTCATCGACCGCTTTGCGGCGCATGCGGCGAAGGCCGCGCAGGTGCAGAGCCGGGTGAAGGCGCTCGACAAGATCGAGAAGCTCGAGCCGCCGAAGCAGCGCAAGACCGTGCGCTTCGACTTCCGCACCCCGCCGCGCTCCGGCGACGACGTGGCGATGCTCAAGGGCGTGTCGAAGGCGTACGGCAAGCGGACCGTGTACGACGGCTTCGACTTCATGGTCCGCCGCGGCGAGCGGTGGTGCGTGATGGGCAAGAACGGCGCGGGCAAGTCGACGCTCCTGAAGATGGTCGCCGGCGCGCTCGAGCCAGATGCGGGCAGTGTGCGACTCGGCGCGAGTCTCAAGGTCGGCTACTTCTCGCAGCAGGCGTTCGATCTCCTCGACGCGAATCTCACCGTTTGGGAGCAGATCCAGAAAGACTTCCCGCTCGAGTCGATCGGTACGCTGCGTAGCCTTCTCGGCGCGTTCCATTTCTCCGGCGACGACGTCGACAAGAAAGTCCGTTCGCTCTCAGGCGGCGAGCGCTCCCGCCTCGTGCTCGCGCGCATGCTCCTCGATCCGCCGAACTTCCTCATCCTCGACGAGCCGACCAACCATCTCGACCTGGCGACGAAAGAGATGCTCGTCGAAGCGCTCAAGGACTTCGACGGCACGATGCTCTTCGTCTCGCACGACCGCATGTTCCTGCGCGGGTTGTCGAATCGCGTCCTCGAGCTCGACGGCACGACGCGGGTGTTCGGCGGGTCGTATGTCGAGTACGTCGCGTCGAGCGGACACGAGGCACCGGGCGTGCACGCGTAGATTCACCTGACCTGCGTTCACCTCTTCCGAGCCCACAACTCAACGAAGTCGAGTGCGAGCGGCCGCCGGAACGAGTTCTGTCCGGGGGGAAGCGTCCACGGCACCTTCTCAATCAGGTCGAAGCCCGCATCGGCCAGCAGACGGGTGACGATATCGGCATTCTCGTATCCCTGTACGAACCGGAGGTCGGGATCGAAGCCGGTGCCGCGTCCAACCTGGACGTCGATGCGCAGGATGCCGCCGCCGCGGAGAACGCGGCCGAACTCGGCGAGGACGTGCGATGCCTCCTCTAGCGGGATGTGCTGCATCGCAGTGATGCACAGAACCGCATCGAACAGCGAGCTCCAGTCGTCGGACAGTTTGCGCATGTCGCCGAAGAAAAAGCGCGTCCGATCGCGCGCCTCGACGGGGCAGGTTTGACGCGCGCGCTCCAGTGACTTCTCGGAGATGTCGATGCCTGCGGCGAGCCAGCCTCGCGTGGCCATCGACACGACGTAGTCGCCGAGTCCGCAGCCGGCGTCGAGCACCTTTGGTTCGTGCGTTTCGCCGAGCAAGCCGGCGAGTTTGTTGAGGCGTGATTCGATCGTTGCCGTTCGATCTGGCGTCGGTCCCGCGGCGTGGTGAGCACGCGCGAAATCGCCGACTGACCGGCTGTACGCCAGCGAGGTCAGCACCGACTCCATCTCGCCTGAGTGTTCGGCATCCAGGGGCGCGGCGCACTCGGCGTAGTAGTTCGCCCACTCGGTCTGCACGAACGGTTCGCGATAGGTGTTGCGGCGGACTCGCCGCTTGAGAATCGTGTTGACCTCGAATCCCGAATTTCTCAGGGCGAAGTCGAAGTCTGCGGAGCGATGCACGTACTGGAAATAGCGGCCATCGAGCGCGAACACCCGAGGATTTCCGACGATGACGTTGGCGAAGAACGGCGCGTCGGGTTGCAGCAGGTGTCGGATCCACTCGAGGACGTGCGGCCATTCCGAGCGGGGGACGTGCGCGAATAGGGCAGAGCACCACACCGCGTCATATTTCTTTTGCCAGGAGTGCCGGAACGCGGGATCGAGGACATCGCCCTCAATGGCCTCTTCCGCGTGTGCGTTTTCCTGTTCCAGTCTTTTTCTGGCGGCGTTCAAGAACGCGCGTGAAGCGTCGAGGAGCGAAACGCGATGGCCGGCCTGGATCAGGCCGATCGCGTAGTGACCCGGCCCGCTGCCGAGATCGAGCACGTGCGAGCCCGGTTTGAGGAGGCGGAGAAACGGTGCCAGGATAACCTCGTCGCGATGATGTCCCCACGTTGCCTCGTAACGCTCGACGAACGCAGGACTGCGGTAGACCTGAAGCGTGTCGTCGGCCACGCGTCGCACACCCGCCTCGCCGAGACTCTCGGTCAGATAACGTCCCGGCCGCAGCCGGTCGAGCAGCAGGCGCGTGAGCGAGTGCGTCGCCATCTGGATCTTCGGCCCGGCACCGTCGTCCGCCACGGCGTTCTCGATCAGACTGTCGATACGTCGCTCGGATAACACGTCGCCGAGATGTTCGGCGGACATGACGACGGGTGGCGGCTGGCTGAGTAGCGAGCGGAACTTTTCGATGGTTCGCGCGCGTAGCCGCGGATGGTCATCGATCAATGCTCCGACGAGCATGCCGGGGTGTGTCAAGGCGAACAGACCGGGCTCCGCGAGATAGCGGTCGAATAATTGCGTGAGATCTTCGGACAGGTAATAGCGCGCGGCTCCGAACGACTCCGGCTCGCGATCCCCCCAAAGCGCGTGCCGGATCTCACGCGACCGCAGAACGCGCAGGAGCATGCCTGCGGTACCGAGATCAGGCTGTACCGGAACCTGGTCAAAGCCCGCGTTGGGATAGTACGGAAACGGTGCCGACGCTTTCGGCTGCAACCGTTCGTGGCGCTTGTACCGCACCTCGGGCGGCCACTGCTCGAGATAGCGGTCGACGATGAATCGCACGCCGTCCGCGATGCGATGGCGCACGTCTTCGTCGAGATGCTCGTCCACCAGAGCGGCTGTCGACAGCAGCGTGTACGCCTCCATGCGAATGAAGCCGCCGTAAGGGATCACCAGCGGATCGAGATGAGGACCGCGATGCTTCAGCAGGGTTTCCGGCGATCCTTTGACTTTGTTGCTGTACGCCGATGCCAGTGCCAGCGGCCGCAGTTTTTCCGTTGCCGTGCGCCACGTGGCAAGCATCTGTTTGAGCGACCGCGCATTGTGCGCCTGCGCCGACCACTCCGGAGTTTCCAGCGCCCGCGCCGTGTGCCAGGCCGCGAGATAGAGCAGCAGCGGATTGCGATCATCCTCGAATCGCTTCGCTACCTGATCCGGCGGTCCGCCGAACAGCGTTTGCGCGCTGAGGAAAAAGAGGTTCCTCAATTCGGGCGATTCGAGCGCCTGTTTCTTGATCACGTGGCCAAGAAACCAGCCGACCAGCGCCGTATGCCGGGCGTGGGCATCGATGACGTATCCCTGTCGTGAAAATCCCAGCGTGCCGAAACCGTCCGGACCGTGGCGCGATAGCAGGTACTTGATGCCCGCGTTGCCTGCGGCGTTTCCGATCCGGTTGAGCGGCATGTCCGGACCGAGGATCGAAGTGAGCATTTCGAGGTTCAGGATGGTCGTCTCGAAGCCGCCTTCGTCTTCCTTGATCGGATGGAGCGTGATGTCCGGAACGTCGCGCCACACCTCGCGCATCCAGATCGGGACCGATCGTCCCCAGCTGCCGACCGGCAACTGGTCCAGTAGAAGCCAGAGGAATGCGAATCGCCGGAATGCATCGGCGCGGCGGTAATACTGCTCGTCGAGCAGCGGACCGCATCGCTGCTGTTGGACGGCGCGCTTCTCATGTGCCCAGTGCGCGCGAAACACGTGCGCCTTGCCACCGTGTTTGAGGTCGCGCCACCCGAGGTCGTCGAAGAAAAACTCGTGGTCCCCGGCCACCGCCGCGACGCGGTCCGAAACGTAGACCGCTCCGGCCTCGGCGATCGGCTCGATCCGCGCCGCGCGCACGATCGGCTCACCGTCGACGATCGGACCTTTGATGTCGTCGGTCTTCTCCTCGATCCGTCCGACGTCGATGCCGATCCGTAGTTGCGGCGGCCGTTCCACGCCGTACTGTCTCCAGTCATAGAAGCGCAGGCGTTCGTGGACCGTCAGCGCGTACTTGACGGCTTCCGCTGTCGATTCGAAAACGGTGAAGAGCGCGTCACCCCAGGTGTTCGGATACTTGCTCGACGGAATGAGGTCGACGATCTTCAGGACGTGCGAGATCCGATTGAGCTCGGCAGAGGCCAGCTCACTGTGGACGACGTCGGCAAAAAGAGCCGTCCAGGTGTGTTCTTTCACGACGGACCGATTGTGCTCGAGGGCAATTCCTGAAGTACGGTGTTAATCAGGATATCACGCGCGTCGCACAACCCCTGGCGGCTGCGATCGCCTTCGGATTCCTATCGAGAGCGACGTCCTACGTTATGATCTTTTCATGACCGAAAAGAAGGGCTGGGGCTCCACCGTCATGGGGTGGTTCGTCGTTCAGGATGACAGCCCCCCGAAGGTTGGGGACGACGATTACGTCCCGTTCTCCGACGCCACGCCGAAGAAAGGCGCGCCTGCAACGGCGAAGCCTCAGGAGCCGATGCCGCCGGTGTTCAACGCGCCGCCTCCTCCCGCGCCGGGCGGCAACGTCGACTTCGATGCGGTATTCGAAGCGGCGGGCGTCGACACCGAAGAGCGAGGTCGCGTGGAGAAGGCGGCGGAGCTGCTGAAGAGCCTTCCGCCGGGGACCGACCCGATCGTCCGCAAGCAGATCGTCGAGGCCTCGCTGCGCGCGTTCGGCGTGCCGATCGACCAGATCATCGAGGGCGGCGTGCAGGAGATCCAGGCGCTGGAGGCGTACATCCGCGCCGGCGCGTCCGACACCGAGCTGCTGATCAACGAATCGGATAAACGGATCTCGCAACTGCAACAACAGATCACGGACGTTCGTACCGTCATGCAGGAACGGGTCGAAGAACAGAAGCAGGTCATGCAGCTCTGTAACGCGAAGAAGCTCGACATTCAGGCCATCCTCGAATTCTTCGGGCAGGATGCGGTCGCGAAAGTAGTCAAGGAATCGCCGAAGCTGCACGAGCCGGCATAAGGAGAAACATCAATGTCCGTCTTTGGACGTCTCGCCAATCTCTGGAAGGGTTTCGTTTCGCTCTGGATCTCGGACATCGAGAAAGACCATCCGGAGATCGCGTACGAGAACGCCATCAACTCGATGACGGGGAAGTACGCGAAGCTGAAATCGGCCACCGCCGCGATCATCCGCCGGCGCGAGGAGCTGGACGAGCGCTACAAGCGCGCGACCGCCGACCTCAAGCAGACCGAGGCCGAGCTCAATGCCGCGGTGGAAACGAATCAGGACGACTTGGCGGTCATCCTCATTCAGAAGAAGAACCAGCTCACGGCCGACATCACGGAGATGAAGGCGGAGATGGATCAGTCGCACGCCGACGCCGAGTCGGCGAAGTCGTCGCTGCTCGCGGTGCAGTCGGAGATCAAGAAGCTGAAGGCCGAGCGCGAGACGATGCTGGCGAAGATGCAGAGCGCGCAGGCGCGCATCAAGATCCAGGAACAGCTCGACGGCTTGTCGGTCGACGACGAAGTGCGCGCCCTCGACACCGTCCGCTCGCACATCAAGAACACCATCGCCGAAGCCAACCTCGGCAAGGAGCTCTCGGAGTCGTCGCTCGATTCACGGCTCGCCGCGCTCAAGAATCAGACCGGCGACGTCACCGCACGGCAGGAGCTCGAGGCGATGAAGGCGAGGAAGGCGCAGCAGGGACAGAAGACGATGTGATCAGCGCTCGATCGCGGCCATCAACGTCTCGGTATCAATCGCCGTCTCCCGCACCGCTTCCACACCGTTCAACAGCTCGTCGAGTTGTCCCGACAGCTCGTGCGGCGACTGCATCGTCACGATCTGGTCGGCGATCAGCTGGAACGTGTTCTCGATCAGATCGAGCTCGCCGCGCGCGACGTCGACATAGTTCTTGATCTCGCGCAGCTTCTCCAGCCGCTTGATGATCACCGCGAGATTCTTCCGCGCGATCTCCGTCTGCGCGTCGCCCGGCGTGCCCTGCTTGGCGCGGGTCTCCCACATGGCGCGGTCGCGCTCCAGGTGCTTGAGGTCGAGGTGCTCGAGATAGTCCTCGTAGCGGTGGCAGGTGACGGCCATGTCAATGAAAGAGTCGACCAGCGCGCTCGCCTTTCCCAGCTCCGTGCGCAGCAGCTCGCCGGTGAAGGTCGGATTCGAGCTGGCCAGCTGCGAGATCTCGTAGTTCTTCTTGATCAGGCGCTGCACGCGATTCGTCTCTTCGCGATCGAGCGACGCGATCTTGTTCGCCCGCTCGCGGTTCCGTTCTTCTTCCCGCATGCCGGCGAACTTCGGATCCCACACCAGTTTGCGCAGCAGGCGCGAGTCGGGCGCGTGCAGCAGCCAGAGCGCCTCGGCGCCGGCGGCGACGATGGCCACGATCGGATTCGCCAGCACCGCCGCCGCCGCCAGTCCCCCGACGAGCAACGAAAGGTTGTACGGATTCGCCAGGGCGAACTTGAAGTACGGCGGTGAATCGGGCAGCTTTTCCTGAGGCTGGGCGGGCGACATTTGAGCGCACCATTCTAGGGTGCACCGACGATTTCATGTAAGCTATTCAGTGCATCCCAATGGTCAAATAAGTTTCTCACCTAACGTCGGATTCACGCGGCAGACAGCCGTGTGGCAGGAGCGTTGACCGCATGAGACTCACCGGTTTTGCCAAGCTTTTCATCACTATCATCGTCCTCGGGATCGTGGGGCTTTTCGTCTACAAGTACCGCGCGACCCTGATCCCGGCCGGCCTGCTCAAGACCTCAGTCGTCCCCTCGAAGGTCGAGCTGGGCGAAGCGCAGGACGCGGCGGCAAACAAAGTCGATTACAAGGAGCCCGGCACCGAAGCGGGTTGCGTCGATCAGCCCGAGATCCGCATGAACATCTGGGCGTGGAACGCACAGATGGGACTCATGGCCGCCACCGGTGGCAAGCAGGCCACCAAGGGCAGCCTGATGTGCGAGAACGGCGTCAACCTGAAGCTCATCCGCGAGGATGACGGCAGCAAGATGCAGGAGAACCTCGTCGCCTTCGCCACCGCACTGAAGAGCGGCGACAGCAATCCGAGCAAGGGCGTGCACTTCGTCGCCGTCATGGGCGATGGTTGCCCGTCGTTCCTCAAGGGCCTGAACGACGTGCTCGTGAAGAAGCTCGGCCCCGAGTACCGCGCGCGCATCATCGGCTCGTGCGGCTATTCGCGCGGCGAGGACAAGTTCATGGGACCGGCGTCGTGGAAGGCGAATCCCGCGGCCTCGCGCGGCGGTGTCGTGGCGGGCGTGCTCCGCGACGGCGACTGGAACATCGCGCAGAAGTGGCTCGGCGACAACGGTCTGCCGAACAATCCCGATGAGAAGACGTGGGACCCGGACGCGCTGAACTGGGTCGCGGCCGACACGTACGTCGACGCCTCGAAGAAATACATCGAAGGCTGGAGCGAAGAGCGTCCAGTCGTGAAGAACGGCAAGCCGACGGGCGAGAAGCGGAAGATCACCGTGCAGGGCGTCGTCACCTGGACGCCGGGCGACGTCACCGTGGCCCACGAAAAGGGCGGTCTCGTTTCCATCGTCTCCACGCGCGAGTACAACACGCAGATGCCGAACGTCATCATCGGCATCGACAAGTGGATGCGCGACAACCGTCCGCTCGTCGATCACTACCTGACCGCGCTGTTCAAGGGCGGCGATGCGGTGAAGGGAAATCGCAACGCGCTGGAGACGGCGGCGAAGATCAGCGCGAATGTGTACAGCGAAGAGAGCCCGGAGTACTGGCTGAAGTACTTCAACCCGGTGCTGGAGCGCGACAAGGCCGGCGTCGAGGTCTCGCTCGGCGGCTCGTACGTGAACAACCTCGCCGACAACCTCCTCCTCTTCGGCATGGCCAAGGGCTCGTCGAATCTCTTCGACGCGACGTACACGAAGTTCGGCGACGTCGCGGTGCAGCAGTATCCGGAGCTGATCCCGTCGTATCCGAAGACCGAGGACATCCTCGACACGTCGTACCTGAAAGACATCGGGGGCGGCAGCACGCAGACAGCCGAGGTCGAAGCGGCGAGGCCGAAGTACGACGAGGCGTCCGCGAAGACGGAATCGCCGAAGAACGTCATCGGCCGCCGCTCGTGGAACATCACGTTCGATACCGGACGCGCGAGCTTCACGCCCGAGGCGGAGCAGGTGCTCGACCAGCTGCAGCGCGAGCTCCTCGTCGCCGGCGGTGCGACGATCCAGATTCACGGCCACACCGACAACGTCGGCAGCTCCGACGGGAATCAGCGTCTCTCCGAAGAGCGCGCCTTCGCCGTCAAGCAGTGGCTGATGGACAAGTCGAGCGTGAACTTCCCGTCGGAGCGCATGACCGTCTTCGCGCACGGCGCGACCAACCCGATCGCGCCGAATTCGACGCCGGAAGGGAAGGCGAAGAACCGTCGCGTGGAGATCGTGCTGGTCAGCGGATCGTAAGAGTTACCGGTTGCCGGTTACCAGTTGCCCGGGGAACCGGCAACTCGGTAACCGGCAACTCACACCAACATGTCCAAACCCCTCGACATCGTCGTTCCCAACCGCCCCGTCTCGCCGACGGTCATCAAGATCCTGATCATCGGCCAGGCTCTCGTCGCTCTCGTCATCTGGTGGACGGCGCCGATCTCCGTGCTGCCGCGGCCGGACGAAGTCGTCTCCGCGCTCAGCACGCTCTGGATGCGCGGCCTCGGGCGCGAGCTGATCACGAGTCTCATGCTGAACATCCAGGCGATCGCCTGGACGGTGCTGATCTCGCTCGCGCTGTCGTATCTCACCGTGCTGCCGTTCTTCCGTCCGATCGCTGCCGCCGTGTCGAAAGGCCGCTTCCTCGGACTGATCGGCCTCACGCTCATCTTCACCATCACGCTCGGCGGCGGACGGACGCTCAAGCTCGCGCTGCTGGTCTTCGGCATGACCGTTTTCTTCGTCACGTCGATGGCGGCGGTGATTCTCAGCCTGCCGAAGGAGCGCTTCGATCACGCCCGCTCGCTCGGCATGAGCGAATGGCGCGTGGTGTGGGAAGTGGTGATCCTCGGCACCGCCGACGAGGCGTTCGAGGTGCTGCGCCAGAACGCCGCCATCGGCTGGATGATGCTGACGATGGTCGAAGGCATCTCGCGCGCGGAGGGGGGCATCGGCGCGATGCTGCTCAATCAGAACAAGCACTTCCACATCGCCGAGGTCTTCGCCATCCAGGTGGTGATCCTCACCGTCGGCATCCTGCAGGACTACGCCATCGGCGCGCTGCGCAATCTCTTCTGTCCTTACGCGACGCTCACACTGGAGCGTAAATGACCGCTGTTTCGGCTTACAAACTCAACGAAACGATCGTCGACGTGAAGAACGTCACGCATGCGTACGGCGATCACACGATCCTGCGCGATCTCAGTTTCACCGTGCGCGACATCACCCGTCCCGATTCCGTCACCGGTCAGGTCGTCGCACTCCTCGGTCCGTCGGGGATGGGAAAGACGACGCTCTTTCGCGTACTCGCCGGGCTGATGCCGCCGACGAAAGGCGAGATCAAGATCGGCGCGGACGGCGCTCCGGTGAGAGCCGGCATGGTCGGCGTCGTCTTTCAGAACTACCAGCTCTTCGAGCACCGCACGGTGCTCGGGAATCTGACGATCGCCGCGTCGCAGAACTGCAAATCGTCATCCGAGGCATGCGACAAGTCGATCGACATGCTCAAACGATTCGGACTCGAGGATTTTGCGAAGCGCTATCCGAGCCAGCTCTCCGGCGGACAGCGGCAGCGCGTGGCCATCGCGCAGCAGTTCCTCTGCAGCCGTCATTTCCTGCTGATGGACGAGCCGTTCTCCGGACTCGATCCGCTGGCGGTCGATCGCGTCTGCAGCCTCGTCACCGAGGTCGCGAACCTGCACGAGCTCAACACCATCATCGTCGTCACCCATAACATCGAGGCCGGCCTGCGCGTCGCCGACACCGCGATCCTCCTCGGCCGCGACCGCGCCGCCGACGGCACGCCGGTCCCCGGAGCGCGCGTGCAGGCGACGTATGACCTGATCGAACGGGGACTGATGTGGCATCCGAATGTCGATCAAATGCCTGAATTCGTCGACCTCGTGCGCGAAGTGAAGGGAAAGTTCAAGGAACTGTGAGCAAAACGACGACAGCAGCGACTCTTCCGCCCTGGGCCGACGATCTCCGCAAGCGCTACCTGCGCGGCGAGTCGTCGATGTTCGTGTTGCACGGCAACGTTTTCGACGTCGTGCTCTATCAAGGCAAGCCGCTCACGATGAGCGAGTTCCTGACGACCGTGCTGCTGCGCGAGTCGAAGGACAACATCGCCGTCTACAACGTCGCCACGGGGCTGCGGCTGACGAAGCGCAGCACCGGCGCGGCGGCGCTCGACAACGCCGTCCTCGAATCGGAGAGCGGCAAGATCCTCGCCGCGCTGGAGACGACGCTGATCGGCTCGTCGCGCTGCGCGGTGGTCATCGAGTACGCCGAGGCGATTGTGCCGGGCGGCGATCCGAGCTTTCAGAGCTCGAACGATCGCTCCGCCATCGTCACGCTCCATCGCTGGTCGCTGTTGCCGGAGATCGAGAAGGGCGACAACGTAATCATCCTGGTCACCGAGAACCTGACCGATCTCGCGGCGAAGATCATCTCCAATCCGAAGATCGCGGTGATCGAAGTGCCGATGCCGAAGACCGACGAGCGGCGCACCGCGGCCGCCTTCGCCGACGCGAAGCTCGCGCCGCGGGAGATCGATCGCTACGCCGAGCTGACCGCCGGGTTGAAGGCGGTGCAGATCATCTCCATCCTCACCCCGCCCCCCGCCCAGGACACCGACTCCGCCGATCGCGAGAAGTTCATCCTCTCCCTCCTCGGCGATTCGCCCGACGCGCACGAACGGGCCTCGAAGCTCGCGGCGCTCACCAGCGGCATGGGCTACGAGGAGATCCGCAAGCTCGTCGCGCCGAACGCCGCGACGCCGGCGCACGACAGCGATTCACGCTCCGCGGAGATCGACAAGCTGATCGCGCGGCGCAAGCGCGAGATCCTGGAGCGCGAGTGCTTCGGCCTCGTCGAGTTCGTGCAGCCGGAGCATGGCTTCGACGTCGTCGGCGGGATGGAAGAGGTGAAGAAGGACCTGCTCGTGCTCGCGGAGAACCTGCGCGAGGGGCGCACGGCGCGCGTGCCGATGGGCATCCTCTTCACCGGACCGATGGGGACGGGCAAGACGTTCGTAGCCGAGGCCTTCGCCGCCGAGTGCGGCGTGACGACGATCAAGCTGAAGAACTTCCGCTCGAAGTGGGTCGGCGCGACGGAGGGCAATCTCGAGAAGATCCTCAACGTCGTGAAGGCGATCGGGCAGGTCGTCGTGATCATCGACGAAGGCGATCGCGCGTTCGGCAGCGGAGAAGGGGAGTCGGACGGCGGGACGTCGTCGCGCGTCATCGCCAGGGTGAAGGAGTTCATGTCCGACACCTCGAATCGCGGACGGATTCTCTTCATCGTCATGACCAATCGCCCCGACAAGCTCGACGTCGATCTCAAGCGCGCAGGACGTCTCGACCGCAAGATCCCGTTCCTCTATTCGCAGACGCCGGAAGAGGTGGAGGGCGTGGCGCGCGCGCTGGTGCGGAAGAACCACATCGTCACGTCGGTCGACTTCCCGTCCATCCGCCACGGCTTCTCGAGCAAGCTCGTTGGCTACAGCAACGCGGACGTCGAAGCGGTGATCCTGATGGCGAACGACGACGCCGCGCGCGCCGAAGGAAGCGACAAGCCGGTCAGCGACGAGCACTTCCTCGCCGCCGCCCGCGACTATTTCCCCAGCCGCGACGTCGAGCTGCTCGAGTACATGGAGCTGCTCGCGGTGTTCGAAGCGTCGAGCCGGCGACTGTTGCCGCCGAAGTACGCCGGGATGACGGTCGAGGAGCTCGACACGCGGATGCGCCAGCTGCGCGCGCTGGTCGGCGGGCGGCGGTAACGCCGACAATCAAAAGTTGACCACCCCACCTGTCTGAACGGGTCAACCCCGAAAACCAGGGTCACGCCGCGACCCGTTTGAATCGCGTTCAATCGTTGAACCGGTCTTTGTTTTCAATCAATTACAAGGATTCATCCGTTGGCAGCGGCATTGCCTTAGTGACTGCCGCTCGGTACATCCGGCAAAAATTAACGGAGGAAGAAATCCTTGAAAAAAGTCCTGATCGTCGTTACCTCGTTCTGCCTGATCGCCACGTCGGCGTTCGCCCAGAACAGCAACGCCAACGCCCGTGCCTTCCAGGCGGCGATGGCGCATTTCAACGCCAATGCGAAGGCGTACGGTCTCACTGATCCCGGCAAAGAGCTCAAGGCGCGCCAGTCGTTTGGCGATCAACTCGGACAGACGCACGTCCGGTTCGACCAGTACTTCAACGGCGTGAAGGTCTTCGAAGGCGAAGCGATCGGTCACGTCGACGGCAAGGGGAACGTCACGGTCACGAACGCCATCAAGGGCAACGTGAAGGCCGACACCACTCCCGCGATCTCCGAGGCCACGGCGACGGCCAGCGCGATCAACGCGGTTGCGCCGCGCGGTGCGGCGAACAGCTCCGCGGAGCTCGTGATCCTGCGCGGCAACGCCGATCGTCTCGTCTACCACGTCACCGTGGAGACCGACAACGAGATCGACGTCTACAGCAAGCGCGAGTTCTTCATCGATGCGAAGAACGGCTCGACGGTCTGGTCATTCGACGCCACCGAGACCGGGAAGCCGGGCAGCGGCGTGACCCCGGGCAGCGGCAACCTCGCGGGCGTGAACGCGACCGGCATCACGATGTGGTCCGGCACACAGACGCTCTCCGCGAACAACCCGGTCAGCGGCACCTACAGCCTCCAGGACACGACCCGCGGCATCGGCACGGCGTCGAGCGGCTTCGGTAACTACTGCCTCGACCTCGGCTCGCGCCAGAGCGGCGGCTCGCTCGTCACCAGCTCCACCACCACGTTCGGCGACGGAAACCGCGCGAACACGAATGCCGACACGGCCGGCGCCGACGCGCACTACGGCCTGATGAAGACCTGGGATTACTACGGAGCGATCCACGGCCGCAATGGCATCGACGGATCGGGCACCCAGACGTTCAGCCGCGTGCACTACGGCCGCAACTACGAGAACGCGTTCTGGAGCGACAGCTGCTTCTGCATGACCTACGGCGACGGCTCGAGCTCGTTCTATTCGCTCACCTCGCTCGACGTCACGGGCCACGAGATGAGCCACGGCGTCACCTCGCGCTCGGCGAACCTGACGTACTCGGGCGAGTCAGGTGGTCTCAACGAGTCGTTCTCCGACATCGGCGGCACGATGGTCGAGTTCTTCGCCAACAACGCCTCGGACATCGACAGCTCGACCTGCACCGCGGGCAATCAGGACTGCCCCGAGTTCTGGATCGGCGAGCGCATCTTCCGGTCGAACTGGTCGACCGGCTCGTACGTCCAGACGCGCGCGCTCCGCTACATGGACGATCCGCACAAGGACGGCGCCAGCCCGGCGTGCTGGTCGTCGTCGCTCGGCTCGCTCGACGTGCACTACTCCTCCGGTGCGTCGAACCACGCGTTCTACCTCGCCTCGCACGGCGGCACGAGCAAGTGCAACAGCGCGAACGTGACCGGCATCGGCAACACGAAGGCCGCGAAGATCTGGTATCGCGCGCTGACCGTCTACATGACGTCGTCGACGAACTACGCCGGTGCCCGCACCGCGTGCCTCAACGCCGCGACCGACCTCTACGGCCTCGGCTCGACCGAGTACAACGCCGTTGCGGCCGCCTTTTCGGCGATCAACGTCAACTAGTCCTATCCTCAATATTCGAGACGTGAAGGGCTCCCGCGAGGGAGCCCTTCCTGTTTGTGCAGTAACCTATTCGATACTTATTGACGTATTGCTGGTCCAGCCGATAAAGTCAGTTCCATCCTTACGTAGGTAGGATCTTGCCGACTTTCAGGAAAGTCTCGAAACGCGTCCCTCCAAACGTTCGATCCGAACAAAATTCGATTGGACGGTGGAGGAATGATGAAGCGTTATCTGATCCCGCTCTGCGTGTTTGTATTGATGACGTCCGCGGCGTTTGCGGGCGAGTCGAGAATTGCCGACCGGCAGGCGAAGCCGGCCGACACGATCGCCGACAATTCGCGCGATTTTCCCGTGGTTTCACAATTCCAGATGCCGTCGGCTGTGCCGAGGATCGGCTGCGGGGGCGGCGAGGGCGGCGATCCATGTCAGAACGACTGGAGCGGCGACGGTGGCTATACGCAAGGCGGCTGCAATTGCAACCGCAATTGCGACAGCGTCAGTTGCAAACCGCTCACGAACAATTCGTGCAAGAGTCCCGTGACGGGCGGTGGATGCAGTGACTGTGTCAATCCGAATTGCTGAATCGTCTTTCGCCCGCAGGGTCGCGATGTACGCGATCCTGCTGTTCGTGGCGCTGCCCCTCTTCGGGTACCGCCGCGAATACCTCGTCATGCTCGAGGGCGAGCGCAAGGCAGGGAGCGAGGTTTGCTTCTATCGCGGTGATCCGGCCACGGCGCTCGCTCTGTTCTTCACCGCGGACAGGAAAGATTGTCTGCCCGCGGATAAGGTGATCGACCTGCCGCCCGGCACGTTCAATTTCTTCGCTCGTCATAAGGACGGCTATGTCAGCGTCCTGCGCGATTACACGATCTATGACGGACCGCCGATCCCGGAGCGCGGCTTTCAGAGGATCGAGATTCCGGTGGTGCGCGCAGGCCTGGTCGATGCGGCCGTGCCGGCGAAATCGCTCCAGGCAGGTCAATCGCTCGGAATCTGGGTTGCGCCGACGGCTGAATCACCCGGCTCGTTCATTCCCTTGATTGCGGGCGAGACCACGATCCTCGCCCCGGCGGGGATGCCGCTCCTTCCGATGCTCATTGAGGACGGCGCGCCGATTGCGATCGGCGAGGCGGTCTCGGTCGAGGACGGGAGTCGCATTGCGCTACCCGCATTTGTGCGCGAGAAACGCACAACGGATGTCGTCGCCTGGCTGCAATTGGACAAGGAGTCGTTCCGCACAGCGCGCGGCGTCATGCTGCCGCCCGACGTCACGATCGTCGCGGCGGGCAAAACGTTGAAGCCTCAGTTCTCATTATTCGAGCCGGCGTCCAAGACGCTCGTCATTTTCCGTAACGTCCCGCCGGGATCGGCGGAGCTGAGACTCTCCGGCATGATGTGGAAGCCGGTGAAGCGGACGATCGACGTCGCCGGATCGGTCACGATCGAACGTGAAGGTCTGCCGATGGTCGCCGCCGGAAGCGTGCGCGTGCAGTGGATGAACGACGGGAACGAGATCAAACCGCAGGCCACCTGCACAGGTGTTTCCGATGCCGATGCGCCGCGCGTCGACGTCGCGATCCTGCAATGCGGAAGCGGACAGGGACAGCATTGCGAGCCGGTTGCGACAGCGTCGGCGTTGTTTCAGGGAAATTCGTCCTTGAATGTGGATGGTGTGCCCGCCGGCTCTTATGTCGTCGCGGTGCGCGCTCCGCTCAGCAGGGAGCAGCGGTTTCCGGTCGACGTCGTCGCCGGCCAGCAGCAGACGATCGCAGCGACGTTTACGCCGTTCAATTTCTTCGGGACCGTCAAGCTCAATGGAGCTCCGGTCCGTGCGCATGTCGTCTTCGCCAGCGGCGAGGCGGTCAGCGATGACACAGGGCGCTATACCGCATCGCTCGCGGCGTCGCCTCTCAGCAACAACGTCCGTGTCGAGCTTTGCGGCAGTGATCGCTGGTTCGATCATTTTCCGGATGAGTCGATCAAGGCCAATAGTCCGCATGACATCGACCTGCGTGTAAGAAGCCTGACTGTCCACGTCGCCGATCCGCGGAATCGGTCATTGAAAGACGCGGAAGTGAGCCTGTGCATTGTGAAGTGGTTTGCGGATGACGGCGTCACGCCGCTCGCGTGCCGGCACTCTTATCCCGCCGGCATCAGCGACGAACAGGGCGAGCTCGTCGTCGACGTCCCTGCCGACTTGCCAGTGCAGGTCTGCGCGACGCACAAGGGATTCTCGCGTCAATGCGGAATGGCGATGCAGCCCGACGCGCTCGCGGACGCCCGCACGCTGATCCGGTTCGATCCGGCGGGATTGCGCGGCCGCGTCGAAAATCACTCCGGCCAGGGGATGCTGACCTTCGTCGCTCCGAGCGGGCTGACGACGGAGGACGTGCAACTCGATCCCGACGGCTCGTTCGTGACCCGGTTGCGGCACGCGCCGCCCGAGCACTTCGTCTATGCGTCGTCGACGCGGCCGCTGACCGTGTTGCCGATGCCTGTGCTGGCGTCCGATGAGCTCAACGTGACGCTTCCGCACGCGCCGGTCCGGCGCTTCACTGTGACGGTGCCGGACATGACGGCAAAGACCGGATTCGTCGGCGTCTGGATCGGCGGTCTGTACGTCCCGCTCCTGACGATGGACTTTCACGAGACAGCGCGCGGCATCGATTCGATGCTCTATCGCGGCCAGAGCGTCGAGTTCCGCGACATCAGCGAGACCGGTCCGATCGCCGTCGCGTTCGGCGCTCCACCCGATCCGGCGGCGGCGCAGTTCGTCGACATCTTCACGCTGCCGCAATTCGCCGGCATCGAACAGCGTGAGGTTAGGGGCCCCGATCTGAAGCTGCGCCCGTAGCGCCGCTATTGCCGTGTGTTTCGCAGGCATGGTGCTAACATCCCCTCCGCAGCAGGACGCCTGGGGGTGGCCGTAACGGCCTGAGATCAAACCCTTCGAACCTGACCCGGTTGAGACCGGCGTAGGGAACGGCAGACAAGACATCTCTCATCCTCATCAGCGCCCTCCTGGAAAAACTTCTTCGAAAGGATTTCCATGAAGGCAATCATTGCAGCTCTCCTTTTTCTGAACATCCACGGGGTGGTGAAAGACCCGGCCGGGACGCCGATCGCGGGGGCCGTGGTCACGATCGATTCGTCGCGCGCTGTGACCGATGCAAACGGCGCGTTCACGATCGAATCGGCGCACGACGGAACGTTGCGCGTCGCGCGTGCCGGGTTTCAATCGACTAACGTCGCGGCGGCGAACGACGTCGAAATCATGATGCGTCCCGCGCTCTCGGACTCGATCGTCGTCTCCGGCATTCGCGCCGAGGCGACCACGCCGGTGACGAAGACCGACGTGCCGCGCGAGGAGATCGAGAAGCGCTACTACCAGCAGGACATCCCGCTGCTGTTGCGTGACACGCCGTCGATCGACAGCTACGCCGAGTCGGGCGTCGGCGGCGCGGGGTACTCGTACTTCTCGCTGCGCGGCATCAGCCCCACGCGCCTCAACTTCACGCTCGACGGCGTGCCGCTGGCCGACTCGGAGGACATGGGGACCTACTTCGCCGACTTCGCCGACCTCGCGCATTCGTTGCAATCGATCCAGATCCAGCGCGGCGTCGGGACGTCGACCGTCGGCTCGCCGTCGTTCGGCGGATCGGTCAATCTGCAGTCGATCGATCTGGCGCAGGATCAGAAAACGGAGGCGCGCGTCTCCGCCGGATCGTACGGCTCGCGCTTCGCCACGCTCGGCTGGCAGTCGGGATTCCGCGACGGTTTCGCCATCTACGCACGTGCCTCGGCCGGCACGTCGGACGGCTTCCGTGATTCGAGCGGCATGACGCAGCACAACCTCTTCATCAGCGCCGCGAAGCAGTTCGAGGATTCGCAGCTGCGGCTCACCGGCTTCACGGCGAAGGAGGCGACGCAGCAGTCGTTCTACGCGACCGACCTCGACACGCTGAAGCAAGACCTCCGCTTCAATCCGTTGTCGAAAGAGGACCGCGACGAGTTCGGCTACGACCTCGCGCAGTTGCAATACCTGAAGGCCCTCTCGCCGACGACAGACATGACCGCGTCGGTCTTCTACCAGCGAGGCTACGGTTGGTACCGACTCTGGGACGATGAGACGACGAAAGCCGATCTCCGGCAGTACGGCCTCGATGGCATGCTCCTCGGCACGATGGCGACGCTCAGCTGGTCGCACGGTCCGCTCACCGCAAAGTACGGACTGCATCTCAACGAGTTCCAGCGGACGCACACGCGCGATCTCGTCGGTGGAGCGCGTGACTATTCGAACTACGGCACGAAGCGTGAGGCGAACACGTTCGCCAAGCTTTCGTATGACGCCGGTCGCTGGCACACGTACGGCGACGCACAGCTCCGCTACACGAACTTCCGCTATCACGGCGACGTGGCGATCGAGCCGATTCACTGGACGTTCTTCAATCCGAAGATCGGCGCGCGGTTCGATCTCTCGCCGAAATCGGGTGTGTACGCATCGGCTGGCATGTCGACGCGCGAGCCGACGCGCAACGATCTCTTCCAGGGCGAGGACAACGCCTCGTTCGCGCACGACCTGCACGCCGTGCGTCCGGAGCGCGTGCTCGATTTCGAAGGCGGCTGGGATTACCACGGCGCGCGGCTCGACGTGACCGCGAACCTGTACGCGATGGAGTTCCACAACGAGATCGCCTCGACAGGCGAGCTGTCGGACATCGGGCTACTGCTCCGCCGCAACGTCGATCGCAGTCATCGCCGCGGAGTCGAGCTCGACGCCGCGTGGCAGGCGTCGCCGAAGGTGCGCCTGCGTACCGTCGCGAACTTCAGCAGCAATCGCATCAAGACGTGGACGCAGTTCTACGACGTCTACGCAGAGAGCGGTGAATATCTGGAGAGCCGGCCGCTGGTGCATCACGACGTCGATCCGCTGCTGACGCCGCGCGCGATCGTCAGCCAGTCGATCGAGGTCACGCCGATGCCGCGCGTCGCGTTCGGACTCATCGGCCGGTACGTCGGCAAGTCGTATCTCGACAACACGAACAATGCCGACCTCGTCGCGCCGTCGTTCTTCATCGTCGACGGCAATGCCGGCTACGACCTCACGCCGCAAGTGCGCGTGTCGCTGCAGGTCAACAACCTGACCAATCGGCGCCGTGTCTTTCCCAGCGGCTACAGCTACCTTTTCACGAGCCGTTCCGTCGAAGGGGATGTGATCAGCGGCATTCCGTACTACTACCCGCAAGCCACGCGGAACGCGGTGGTGATGGTGGATTTCAAGCATTGAGTCCGCTCGAGATCTTCGCGGCTCTCATCACGGTCGTCAGCATTGTGCTGACGGCCGTGGAGAACATCTGGTGCTGGCCGACCGGCGTGGTCAGCGTCGTGCTGTACGCGTGGATCTTCTGGGAGGCGCGCTTCTACGCGAACGCCGGCCTGCAGATCGTCGTCTTCCTGCCGCTCATCCTCTACGGCTGGTACGCGTGGCTGCATGGCGGAAAAAATGAAACGGAACTGCGGGTCTCGCGCACTACTTTGTGGGGGTGGATCGTGACGATCCTGATCGGCGCGCTGGCGACGGCGGCAGCGGCGTGGTGGATGAAGGCGCACACCGATGCCGCGATGCCGCTCGCCGACGCCGGAACCACGGCGTTCTCGATCGTGGCCGAGGCGATGACGGCACGGAAATGGATCGAGAACTGGCTCGTCTGGATCGTCGTCGACAGCGTGTCGACCTGGATGTTCTTCACGCAGCGGCTTTATCCAAGCGCGGTGTTGTACGGAGTATTCGTGCCGCTCGCCGTGTATGGGTGGGTTCAATGGCGAAGATCGCTCGCGTCTGCCTGATCGGTCCGCACTCGACGGGGAAGTCGACGCTGGCGCGCGACCTCGCCGCGCATTACCACACGCAATCGGTCGCCGAGTACGCGCGCGGCTACGCGCTCTGCGTCAAACGCGAGCTCACGGCGGACGACGTGCCGCGCATCGCCGAGGGACAGATCGCGAACGAGGAGAGCGCGGAAGGGGCGCGGATGCTCATCCTCGACACCGATCTCCTCAGCACCGTCGTCTACGCGCGGCACTACTACGGCAGCTGTCCGGAGTGGATCGAGTGCAAGGCGCGCGAGCGTCGCGCCGATCTCTATCTGCTGATGAACATCGACACGCCGTTCGTCGACGACCCGGCGCGCGACAGCGCCGACGTGCGCGAGGCACTGCTGGAGAAGTTCCGTTGCGCGCTGCGGGAGTGCGGCGCGGACGTGGTGGAGATCGGCGGGACGTGGAGTGAGCGGAAGCGGGCGGCGATCGCCGCGATCGACGAGAAATCACGTTAGCAAGCATATTTGGTATATTTCCATCAGGTGAGCTGACCCGAGATGCAAAGGCTTTGTTATGTGATCATGCCGTTTAACGAACGGTATTCGGCAACATACACCGAAGCTATACGACCGGCGATCCAGAGGGTCTCGCGTGCACGGAACGAGCAATGGGAGTGCCTTCGTTCGGATGACATTCATGTGCCTGGCTCGATCACCAAGGAGATCGTCAGGTCCTTGCACTCTGCCGATCTGGTAATCGCCGACCTCACGGGCCACAATCCTAATGTCTTTTATGAGTTGGGAGTTGTTCATTCCGCTGGCCGAACAACGGTGATGATCGCCCAGAAGATAGACGAACTGCCGTTCGACATCAATACGTACCGTGTGCACCCATACGAGGCATCTGCTGATGGCTTACGCATGCTTTCCGAATACCTATCCAGCACGATTCTCGATGCTTTGGCGCCGAGCCGCCGCTCCACGAATCCCGTTTTGGACTTCGCGCCGATCCGTCATGCCGACGTAATCCTTCGTCTCGAGGACGTCATGAGGATTGAGAGTGCCGTCAACAGCGAGGTTTGGTTGATCGAACCGTCACTCGATACCGATCTTAAGATGTTTGGTAGCGTCATTAGGAGCAATCTCACTGAGCGTTCGATCCGCTATCGATATCTGCTTCCGCATAGTCGGAGTATTGCCAGGCAATGGGATCGATTCGTACGCGAACTCGGGTATCAACCCGACAACCGCCAGTCATTGAAGGTCCGAACTGTAGAAGCGCACTTGATCGAATCGGAAGTCGTCATTTACGATCCCTACACGGATCACGAGGACGTTCTGATTATGTCTCCTCGTGAACAGGAATTCGTCTTCTGGTATCGCGTCGGAACGACGCGCGGCGAGACTATCCGCGACCGGTACGAAGTGCTATGGGAGAGCGCTTCAAACCCGCTTGACTCGTCTGGTGCAGCCTGATCAGGCCGGCGATTGTTGCTGATTGGAGTCCCGCCATTCTCTGACTGCCTCGCTCGTCGCAACGACGCGCGCTGACTTGATGTAGTCGAGCTTGGAAAACTCGGAAATCAGGTACGCATTGCCTTCGAGCTGTATGCGGTTCTGGTCCGGGCCGGTGCCATTCGGCGGACCCTCTCCGTACGCGGAATGCAAATTATCGAGCACGTCCATACCGACGATTACTCTGCCGAAAGGAGAGAAACCGATATGATCGAATCGAGCATTTTCATCCGAGTAATTGATGAACACCTGAGTGGTCCTTCCGGGTCCACGCATGACGAAGCTTACCATGCCGCGTGTATTGGATTGCAGTACGGGGTCATCCTCAATGACGAATGCCTGCCATGCCTGGTTTACATTGGGATTACCGTGAATGCCGAACTGGGCCAGCCCTGCAATGACTCGAAAGAACCGTACCTCGTCATAATAGCCGCTACTGACCAAGTTGAAGAAGCGATCCGCGCCGTGCGGCGACCACGCCCGGTTCACTTCTATGACGAATACTCCCTTCGACGTCTCGAAGCGCGCTTGGAATATCTCAGGCGCTTTCGCCGTGAGCCTGGAAGGTTCGAGCAGTGCTGACTGCGCGCCTTGCGCCTCCATCGGCCGGAGCAAGCCGAATTCCATGACGACGAAAACGACATTCGAGATCACGAGCTGGCAGGAAATGACGCCGGACACGAAGACGTCCTTGTTCTCCGCGTCCGGATGGATCCAGAGATAAAGTCCGAGTAACGTGAATGCGACGACCATCGGTACGTCGGCCCATCGGAAGGAAGCGCGCGAGAGAGCACGCTCCTTTGCGTTTAGGTTTTTCGGTGTGGATAAAAGGAGGTCGAGGAAGAAGAAACAAAGACCAATGAGAAAGACATATGTGATGTGCGTTCCGGGTATGCCTCTGCCAATCGAGGTCCACGCAAGATAAAGAAGGGGAGCGCAAATGAAGAACGTCACGACAAAAACGAGTGCCATGGCGAAGTTCTTGCCGCCCTCGACGAATTTGACAGCGTAGTAGAAAAAGAAAAGGGCCGTCCAGCCAATTGCTCCCGCTTCCCAACCGCTGGCATGGGTCAAGTGCGGCCAGCGGTGACTGAGCAGATGCTTTCCGAATCCAAAGAAAAGAATCACTACGATTCCGGCAACCGACACGAACAGGAGACAGCGATCGAGGTTCTCGACGCCCTGAGGGTTTCGAGCGCGCCGGGCCCCGACGCGAATCGCATATGACTTCGACCGCGATGCCCAGAAGAGGTAGCACACGTCTATAGCACAACCGGCCCCTATGAGCCAGGGGTCAGCTGTCAGGAACGAAGCGAAGCCCAGAATGGTCAGGGCAATGATATTGGCCGTTTCGAGGAGCCCTTCGGTCGCCTGTCTGAGTGCAATGCCTACCATGATTTAGCTCACTGTTTTCCGGCAGCGTTTAAGGCAGGCACATCAGCGGCTGTATTTTTCAGCCTTAGGCGAATGCATTCAGTGACCTTTTCGCTGTTGTCAGATGTGTCGGCGGCGGACGTGAATTGGCTTCGCCGCCGATTGTACCGAGTAACCAGATACTGGATTACTGCTTGGCTGCGGGCCCTACTTAGCTCCGCGGCACGGGAAGGATCGCTATTTTCGTCTCCTGTGGCCTCTACGCAGAACCTTGCGTCGGTATACGTTCGGAGCAGTAATCCGACCTCGTCGTCGTCTAGAGCATGGCGTGCGTCGGGGCTGAGATCGGATTTTCCGAGCGCGAACGTGACCGGCAAGGTGCTCGTCATGATCTCCATACCGCAACCCGGGAGAGAAGGCGTGACATGGGCACGATAGATTTCGATTAGAAAGCTGGCATCGCGGACCCGCTCACCTGAGAGCTGTACAGAATTGTATTCCTTCGACCACAGTCTGTTGGCACGGTTGAAGAGTTGGTCGAAAAAAGGCTCGTTGCCTGCGAGACCGAACATCTCGACGTTGTCGTCCAGCGTTGCTAGCTTCACCTTTCCTAGGAGCGAGTGCACTGTTTCGTCATCGAGCGGCGCGAATGCCGATTCTTCGCGGAGCACTTTGACAGCCGTCATTGGATCATCGATCGCGTTGGAAGTGCCGTCACGCAGCCACCCCTCGATGAATGCCGAAATTACTTTTGGATGACTGCGGAGGAACTGCTCATCGGCGACCATGACGTCGGCGATGAGCTTAGTAGCCGCATTCGTATCCACGAGTGTATGTGCTCCACTCCGTCCCTTGAGCGCCTCCGTGACGTCCGGTTCCCACAGTACCGCTGCATCCACGGTGGTGTCTTTGAACAGCTCGCGAGCTTCCTGCGATGACTTGGTGCGTGTCCTCAAAACGGTACGGATCCTCGTTCTCTGCTCCGCACTAAGACTCGATTTCGCCAGGCTATATTCGAGAAGCCACAATGATGCTGCCGTCGAAACGGCAATTTTTTTGCCGGCGAGGTCTTCGATTCGTTTTATTGCGGCGCTGGCGACAATAGCATCACCGCCGCGCGACCAATCGACCTGCATGAACGCCTTAGGCTTTACGCTTTTCCCGAGTGATGGCTGGGCCCGGTGCATCGCTTCGGTAGGGTGCGCAAGTGAATCGACGGTTGACCAGATGACGTCCAGTCCTCCGTCTTCACCGCCTAGCGCGAGTTCCCGCCACAATTCTGCGTCGTCATCGACCACGACGAATTCCACTAGAAGCCCATACTTCGTCCAATAAATGGAATCCTTGCTTGGTCGGAGGCCATTGTTCGCCACGAGCCCACCGGCATAACCGGGCCACGCCACGATACCGACTCGCAGTGGACGCCGCAGCAAACCTTCGGACGCGCGGCTTCCTCTTATCATGACGGCAGCCCAGATCAGCAGCGCGACCGTAATCACAAGGAACTGATCGAGTCGATAAAGCTCGAAGCGGGCGGCAAATGACAAAGAAGTGTCGATTTCCGAATCGTTCGGTATTTCGCGCTGATTCATCATATGCGCTCGGCGGCATGATCGAGAGAGTCGAATCCGTCACCCAAGCGGTACCGCAGGTGGACGGCAATGGTATCGCCGGGTAAAACGTCTATCTCCGGGGTCAAGGGAAGAATGACCGGCTGACAATAGGATATGCAGCTACCAAGGCCAGTTGCACCGAGAAACTCAGTCGTCGTCGAAAGAAGTAGCCCGTTGAGCGATCCTTGATTGCTCACGGTGAGATGTGTATTTACATCGACGTCCTCGGAGAAACTGGAATTGAAGGTAATGGTGTGAAGGTGGCCAGCTGCCGATAGGCGGGATACCGGGCGATCGAATGCCTTTGAGAAGTAATCGACGAAGATTGGGAAGCGAAGAGTAATACTGAGAAAATCGAAATGAGTCTGGACCAGCGTGACGCTGGTAGTGAGGGTGGCTGGAATGACGATCGTGGTTTGATCGATCACGCCAGCGTCTCGCAGGGAGCTTAGCACCGGCGCCTGCATCTCTCCGAGGAGACCGGTTGTAATCATCTCGGAGATTACGACGTCCGGCTTCTCGACGATCGTGAGATCCAGAGCCCGTGCGTCGCTGCGGATGGATGTGATCTTTGCTCCGAAGCCGCTGATGTCGAAGTTCCTGCGAGAAACCCTTGAAAGGTACGGCCCGACCTCCACGGCGAACACGCGGCCCGCTCCTGCCCGCGCCGCGAGAATGGCCATGATGCCGGACCCTGTTCCGAGATCGAGCACTATGGCTCCAGGTTTGACAACGGCGTCAATTGCGTCGCGAAAAGCGGTCGTCCGTTCAGTGTCGGCTAGGCACCGGTACACGTATTCGACGTCAGACCACATCTTCATGTCCGGTGTAATCCGTTCTTCACGGTGTTCTGGAGTCGGTTCGATCAGGAACGATGACCGAGCCGGTAAAAGTGCCCTTGATACCGTCGGCGAGGTAGTTGATCAGTTGCAGCAACTCGGGATGGCCGGGAGTAGGCTCGTATTCGATGACCTCCAGCCCGAAGTCGTCCAGAAGTCGCTTCTTTTCAACAGGCCCTTTTTCGCCTTTAGGAAGTACGAGATAGTCAGGATATCCCCGATGCTTGAGCGATTCACGGATGGACTCGGTCAGTACTGAAAGCTCGGGGTCGGCGAACGAGAATCCCATCATGAGAACGACCCGGGTCACGAATACCGCCGAAAGAATCGTCCTGTAGCCAGGTTCACGATAAAGGAGGTTGCGGTAATCTGATTCGGCGAGGACGAGATCGCCGCCGTCAGATTCGACGCTGCCGTGTATTTTGAAGACCAGCGGGCGGCCACCGGCGTGGCTCTCGCCACGGAGACAATGCTGGACTGCGGCGGCGTGTTTGAATGTGACGGCGTGTGCACGCTTTCCGATTTGCTGATGACAGCCATCCTCCAAGAGGCAGTCGTAATTTGTCGTCAGGATCAGCGGACAATTCAGATCGAAGAGCCTGCGGTGAATTGCGGCTGGCTCCGCGTCGCGCGGCGCACAGCGGTATCGAACGACTTCAAAAAATGCGTCCCCCATCTCGTGCTTGAGAGCCTGAGCGACCATCAGGTGTTTTCCTTGCGCGAGGAGCTTGTCCATTTCAGCGCTCTCGTCTTCGGTGATGTCGCCGCGTCTTGCTGCATAGCGCTTTAGGTAATGAATGAGCTCCGTCCACGTCGGGAAGGCGTCCTTGACGTTCGTTTTCGCCTGCCGGGAAACGCCTGCTCCGATGAAAGGAACGAGATGTCCCGCTCGCGCGGCGTCGATCACGCGATCAGGGATGCGATCGATGTCAAATGGCATCGCTCAAGCCCACCGGAAGCAGACCTTTTGAACGGCGTGGAACAGCAAATCCGTCATCATTCCGAGAACACCGATAACCACAATGCCGGCAAACACCTTCGGCGTTTCGACGTATCTCTGAGCCTCCATGATCCGAAAGCCGATTCCGGTAGTCGCGCCCGCGATTTCCGCAACGACGAGATAGGTCCAGGCCCAGCCCACGGCGGTTCTGCTGGCGTTAACGATGCCGGGCAAACTGGCCGGCCAGAGAATCCTGAGAAACAGGTGCCGCGGCGCTGCACCGAGCGTCAACGCTGCTTCGAAATAGTCTCGGGGTACGCTTCGCGCGACGTCAGCACTGAGAAGAATCAGCTGGAAAAAGGTGCCGAGCCATATTACGGCGATCTTCGCTAGATCGCCTATTCCAAACCATAGAATGCATAGCGGTACAAAGGCCGGAACCGGCATATAGCGAACGAACCCTACGAACGGTTCGACCACGTTAGCCGTCTTACGGTGGTAGCCTGCAAGAAGACCGATGGGGACCGCGATGACCGCGGAAAGCAGGAACGCGGCGATGACCCGATAGACGCTCACCCAAACGTCGCGAATATAGAAATCGTTGATGAGAACATTCACCAGCGCTCGCCCAACCGAGGACATCGATGGGAGGAACGTTGTGTCAACGACTTGCCTTGATGCCATCACATACCACGCGATCGCCGCGGCGAGAAAAGGAGTGGCGCCGATCGCGACGCGTGACAGCCGGGATGAAGCTGCCGTAATGCGCGAACGCACCGACACTGGGGCTGCCGAGGCTTTGCCGCCTTCCACATGAACGGCAGGAACTTGGTCGACATCTCGTGCTTCGGTCATGACATCTCGCTCGATTGCAACAATTTTTCGACCATGCTCTGGTATGTGGAGACGCCCTCGCCGAAAACGGCCAGCGATTCCTTCCACTTCATTGACAACATCTCCGGAATCTCGTGAAACACATCAGCAGGCACGAATCGGTATTTCGTCATCAGGTCCCCGATCCGCTTCTTCGCCTCTTCTTTTGTCCGTTTAAGCGACATCTTTGTGTTTTCGTCGAGGCCTTCGAGTTCCTCGTCACTTGGAACGGCCGAAGCGATAACGCGAAAAGGGATGTAATGCTGATCGAACTCTTTGAACAGACCCATGTAGCGGATCATGTGCAGAGTACCCTCGACGTGCTGGATCGACCAGCGGAAGAAGACCAGGATCTCGTCGCTTACGTCGGCGGCGATTGAATAGGCCTCGCGCAGACCGCTGGCTGCGTCGAGAATAACGTACTCGATTTCGTGTTTGTGTCGAAAGAGCTGGAGAAGGCTCCGGAGCCGAGTCGCGACCTGTGCGTTTTGCGCGGCGTTGACTTGTGTCACTTTCGGAGACGCCATGACGTACAGAAGGACCGCGCCGTCCGGTATTTCGGGTTGAAATCTTCGCAGCGGGCCGCCCGTCCCGAACAGGTCGATGACCACCTCGGTGTCAAAGCGGTCGGGATCATCGATATCGCCGCGAAGAAAATGCTGGATTCCCGTACCATTCCTGTATTGCTCGGTTTCCTCCACGCCGAGGACGTGATGGAGGCCGGGCCCTTCAAAGTCGAGGTCGATGATCGCGACGCGTTTCCCGAGTTTGGCGAGAGCCGCAGCGGCATTGGCTGCGGCTACGGTGCGGCCGCTGCCGCCCTTGTACGACCAGAACATGATGACTTTCATGCCTCGAACCTCCGCAACTCTTGGCAAATGGCAGCCAGCTCCTCGACGTTCTCCAATGGGCTAGCGAAACAATCAAACAGGCGGCGTAGCAGCGTCTCGGCGATAGCGCTAGAAATCCGACCGCTTTGTACGAGCACGAGGACCCGGTCACCGCAATCTTCGACGTCGGTGAGAACATCGACGGCGGCGTGTGCATCTGTCCTCGTCTCGTAGACGCGCGGCCGTACGCCCGACAACTTCGCGCCTTCTCTGAATGATTTGTAGCTGACGACATTCATAGAAACGTCATCCTGTGGACACCAAGGCCGTTGACATTTCCTTGAATGTCTTGAAGTCGTCGAGTCGGGCAACGCCATCTTTCCAAGGTGTTTCGAGCAGCCGTGCAAACGTATACAACACGAAGTTCGCAAGTATGGGATCTCGAACCTTGCCCGTTTTTGTGGCCTCGAGAAGGCGATCGCCTTCATCAAGTACTGCAGTTTGAAGCTCGCCCACGTCCTGCTGACTTGAGGGCGTGACTCTGTGCCCCTTGATTTGCTTGCAGTAGGCGCTGAAGCTTCCAACGACCATAGGATTTGGCAACACCGGATCCTGTATCAGCGGCTCCGGCGACGAAGTAACGGGGAGGGTGCCATCCAGTCTCGCTTCGAGAATCAGAGGAAGGCCGATGCTGCTCCGCAGTACGATGCGATTCGGTGCGGCAGAATCCACGTCCAGTTCACCCAACATCCGGCCGTCGACCTTTTCGCGGCCGGCTGCGTAGGCGTAATAGAACGTCAACGCTTGAACGGCGCGTTGTGTCGAAAATATCTGAATGGATTTCGCCGACCAGAGAGCTGTGAGATCGGGGTCGTTCCGATGACGGTTCTGAAGGAGCTCGACGTACAGATTTCGGATGACTGGTTCGAGAAGGTTCCGGTCTCCGACGCCATATACGACAAAAAGAACCAGGAGGCGAGTGAGCAGTGGCAGGAATCCAGAATCGAGATAATGCCGTTCCTCCTCGGTACCTTCCTTGAAATACGCCTTGCCGGGCAGGGACACGACGTAATCCACCTCGGCAAGAATCTTTTTTACGAGCGGAACGCGGTCATAGTTGTAGACGAGTTGAGCGAGCGCCCGGTTGATGGCGCTCTTGGCTCGGCCGTCTTCCTTCAATCCCGTCTCGTCGCGGTCGGCCCAGCACCAGAGTAGTATTTGTAGGCCATAGAGGCTGTTGTAGAGCAGCGGCGGCGAGGCGAGCCCGTCGCGCTCCATCTCGGTGTTGAATTTGCTTAGTCGCTTGCTCTCGGTCTTGATTTCCGGCTCGCTATGGAACCCCTCTCCGAGGCTGAGAGCCGGGAGGACTCTCGCCTGAACCCATCGGCGCGTCATCTCCACACATACCTGGAATTGTTCGAAGAAGTCGGAGTTACGCTTGTAGAAATCCAATAGTTTCCGCCGGCCAGGATGATTCGGCGTGGTCTCGTCATCAACGACCCGGATCAAGTACAGATCGAGCTCGGCGAATGCGTCGACCGCGGCGGCGGTAAAGAACAACATGGGGGGAAGGCCCGGCCAATCCGTCCAGCTCCAGCCTGAGCCTGTTCCCGCCGCATCGACACCGGAAAGCTTGCCTTCTTCGCTGTCCCACGTACCTTTGCGAAAAGAGCCGACGAGAAAACCGATCGCATTCTTCAGCGCTTCAAAGAGGGTCGCTTCGTCGATGCGATCGCCGATTAGTGCTCGAAATTCGATTTCTTCGTCACGCATCAGTTTCAGAGTGAGCAGATGCGTAATGACCCGACACGCCATTGCGGCCGCCTCAACGATGTCGAGCTTTCGGAGCTTTACGGCGTGAATGGGTTGAAGTGCGGCTAGGATTGTGTCCTCTCTGGCGTACGGCTCGCCGGAGAAGCGACCACCCCGCCAGTGTTCAAGTAATTCCTCCACGTCATCGACAACAGTGTCGGCGAACATCGTCTTGGTGCAGTCCGTCGTCACCAGTTCGTCGAGTACCGAACTGAAGGACAACGCTCCTTCCACAGCCGGCACGAGGAAGGTCTCCAATCCTTCGCAAGTCGCGAGCTGGCCGGGCGCGTCCGGCTCCTTGCTCCGATAGCCCTTTTTTCTGACCCGAAACCGGGCCAGCTGGACCAACGTCTCTCGAATTCGATCGGCGACGAGTTTCGATTCCGGCGTCCGGAGATACTCGGCGACTGACTCGGGCGTGAGAGAAAGGTCGCACTTCGGATCTCGACGGATGTTCCGCCAGCGCTCCGTTACCGCGGTATTGAAAGCGTCTGACATGGCGATTGCCTCAAATCTGTCCCGTCTCGCTGGCTAGTTCCTCGAACATGCCGAGCATCGAGCGCTTAAACATGCTCCGGTCTTCCTCCGCGATGACCCTCGGCACATCCCCGTGTTCGATGAGGTATTGCATGCGGTCCTCGACTTCCCTCTGGAAGCGAAGAAAATCATTGGCGAACCGTTCGCACGCCGTGTCACGAGGCATCTCTGCCTTATTGAACGGGTGCTCGATACGATATTTCAGAAAACATGGGCGAAGAGTGGAGATGTAGATTATGTCACCCAGAAACACAGCCTCCCGCGCGTCATGGGTGACGAATACGATCGTCGTCTTCAGCGTGCGCTCCACCTCGAGCATCAGGTTCTGCATCTTGAATCGAATGTGCGGGTCGAGAGCGCCGAAGGGCTCGTCCATTAGAAGGATGTCGGGCTGATTGATCAGAGCCCGCGCGATGGCGACCCGCTGCTTCATGCCGCCTGAAAGCTCGCGAGGGTATTTATGGAGCGAATCCGACAACTCGACTAGAGCGACGATCTCTTTGACTTTCTCGCGTTGTTCAGCGCTGTCGCGGTTTTTCCGTCCATGCAGCGTAAGTCCGAAGAGAACGTTTTCCTCTACTGTCAGCCAGGGGAATGACGTGTAGGACTGAAACACCATGCCGCGGTCGTTGCCGGGTGCGGTCACCGGGCGACCATCCTTAAGCACCTGCCCATGGGTGGGTTTAACGAGTCCGGCGATCATTCGCAGCAGAGACGACTTTCCGCAGCCGGAAGGCCCAAGGATGATGGTGAATTCGCCCGGTTGAATACGCACTGCGGGCGCGTCAGATGTTCCGCAAAGATCAACCGCCATACCGCTTTCTGAGAAATCCTTATCCTCCTCGGTGGGTGCGCGCGAGGGGTACTGAAGCTTGAGGTTTCCCAGAACGATCTTGGGCTCGATCATTGTCGTTCAAAATTACCGCGTCAAGGAGCGCACGAAATCGGGATCGATGCCGCGGTCCGGTGCATCTCTCTTTTCGATGACTCGTTCGGCCATCCACGCGTCGCTGATTCGCTCGTACATCGGGTAGAGAAAGCCCCGACTGCCGCCCGTTCCGAAAGCCGTCTTATTGCCTTCCTCGCCTTCGTAACGAATCCCGGCGAGCAGTTTGTCGACACGCTCCGGAGCGAGACCGAATGCCCGGCCCATGATTGCCTTCGATTCCGCGGGATGCTCCGAGACGTACGCAACCGCCTTGTACCAGGCTTTGATCAGTCCATCGACGTCGCGCGGACGTTTCGCAATGACGTCCTCCCTCATGAAGAGCACGTCTTCGATCGTTTCGGGGAACTCTCTGGAAGTGGCCAGCACATGCCCTTTGCCGATTTCCGAGGCTTTCGAAAGCCACGGTTCCCACGTTACGGCGGCGTCGATCTTGCCGGACGCGAAAGCGGCGCCTGCTTGGTCGGCATCCATCACGACCGGCTTCACATCGGCCATTCGAAGATTGCGGCTTTTTAGAACCGTATAAAGAAGAAAATGACTCGGAAGTCCCGTTGGGAAGGCAATTTGTCTTCCTTTGAGTTCGTCGATGCCGCGGATCTCCGGGACGGCAACGATTCCGTCTCCTCCGTTCGAAGCGTCGATCGCCATTACGGTCCGCAGAGGAATTCCGCGTGAGCGCAAGACGATCATTGCGTCGAGGGTCAGGGCGATGCCGTCAAGATTTCCGGATGCAATTGCCGCCCGGCGCTCGACATCACCCTCGATCCTCTGGAGGTCGACATCGATTCCCTGTTCTTCGAAGAACTTCTTTTCCTTCGCAATGTATAAAGGGCCGTAGCCAATCCACGTTACGAGGCCGATCCGCAGCGGTGTTCTTCGATCAGGAGTCAGCGTTCGCTCGCGACATCCGGAGAATGTCGCGAGAATAAGGAGTACGCCGATCGCAGTCTTGCTCATCTTGAACGCTCCCTTACCGGCTTTGGTTGAGGTGTACGAATCGATGCGACTATGGTCTCTCTCATCGCCGACGCTGGACGATGAACGCGATGGTCGCCATGACGTTCAGGGCGGTTGCTGCATTGAATCCGGCTGTAACGGCGTTTTGAGCGCCGGTGCGCGACGAAATCAGAAGACCAATAATTCCGCCAAGACCGAGAACGCCTGCAAAAAACGCGATCGCCGCCGGAAACGTGATTACTCGTCTGCTTGGTCCACAGTCCTTCGAATGCGATACACCCAGTGCAGAGACGATGCATAAAACCATTCCTGCCAACAGCGCATGCAGCGGATCAGGACCAGCGATCAGATGCATGGCGACTTCGAGGCGATTCATAGGATTCCGCTGGGATCACTGCTCAGGAATTCGGAGACGCGTGCATATCCAAGCGCCGATGCGACGCGTGTCAACACCGTGATCGAGGGGACTGCGCGATAGTTTTCGACATGATTCAAGTGCTCAAACGTAATGCCGGCACAGGAGGCGAGTCGCTCTTGGGTCAATGCTTTTTTTTTCGCTCATACCGAACGAGATTTCCCAATGCCACACGTATCGCAGTGTCACCTGGAGTCATGATGCCCTCCTGTGAGTCGGACGCTGAAGTTGTATTTCCGATATGGAGATGCGGAAGTATAGGGTGCAGTAGCAATGGGAGTCCATGAAGCGCAGTTCATATGCATGGACGTTGCTACATATTGAATTGTGGCGCGCTGGTGACGCGCGTACGCTTTTAGACGAGATGTTTCATCGCGTAATGCGCGGTGAAGGGCTCGTTATTGATTGATGGATTGAGGCGAGCGACGAACTACGAACAGCGAGCGCTATGCGGCGCGATAATCCGCTTCGTCGACCACCAGCAGGAGCGTGCAGCCTTCCTTGCTGATCACGGTGCCGTGATGTTCGCCGGCGTCGACCTGGTGGAAGTCGCCTTTGGCCAGGCCGACCGATCCGATGCAGCAGCTTCCTTCGATCACGTACGTCTGCTCGTTGCCGTGATGATCGTGCTCGGGGAGGGTGCTGCCCGGCTGGAAGCGGAGGAGGACGGTGACGGTGCCGCGCTTCTGATCGCGCGAGAGGCGCTTCATGTCGACGCCCGGAAGGATCGGCTTCCAGCGCCCTTCCTCCTCGCGGAGGGTCATGCTGTTCTGCGGGACGTTGCGGATCGTACTGAGGATCTGCGCGCGGATGCTCACCGGAGGCGCAACCGGCTCGATCGACTGAGCGATGAGCTCATCGATGGCGGTCAGTTCGTCTGCTGTGAGCTGTTCGTTCATGTGTTACTTCCTGCTGCAACCCTTCGACGGAGGTCCGCGATTCCGTCATGCAATAACCGCCGCACCTCGGTCTCCGCGAGCCCGTGGGCGCGCGCCAGGTCGGAGGCCGTTCGTCCCCGGTAGAACGCTTCTTCCACCAGTTGTCTCGCGGTTGGTGGACCTCCAACCATCTGACCTACGGTTGTCGCGGCCGAACGGTCTTGTTGCGCCAGCGCGCGGTCCCGGACGGTACGCAGCAGCCACGCCTCGGGCGACCCGAACCGGGCGTCGTAGCCGCGCAGCAGCGCGAAGGTTTCTTCCAGCGCGCGGGCGGCCGAGTTCCGGTCGCTGGTGATCCGCAGCGCCACGGCGAAAAGCCGCGAGGCATGACGGTCGTAGAGTTCGGAGGGCTCCATCCCTAAAAAGATAGCAGACAGCGGACAGCAGACAGCGGACTTTCGCCTTGTCTGCTGTCCGCTGTCTGTTGTCTGCTGTCCTCATCATGAACTGGCTCATCAAGAACTTCCTGCGCGGATTGGTGATCGTCGTGCCGATCGCACTCACGATCTACATCGTCTACGAGGTCTTCATGCGCATCGACCGGCTGCTGCCGTACACGATGCCGCCCGGCGTGGGGTTCGCGATCCTCATCGCGGTCATCGTCCTGATCGGAGCGCTCGCCTCGAACTTCGTCGTCAGGCGCTTCCTCCGCCTCACCGACGCGATCTTCACCCGCGCGCCGCTGGTGCGGCTGATCTACGCCTCGCTCAAGGATCTGCTCGAGGCGTTCGTCGGCGACAAGAAGCGCTTCGACCGGCCGGTGAGCATCGCCATCACCGACGACGTGCGCACGCTCGGCTTCGTCACGCAGGACGACCTCGGATCGCTCGCCATGCCGGGCCAGGTCGCGGTCTACATGCCGTTTTCGTACAGCATGGCGGGGTGCGTGATCGTGGTGCCGGCATCGCGCGTCACGCCTCTCGCCGTGGACAGCGCGAGCGTCATGGCACTCATCGTTTCAGGCGGAGTTTCGCGAGTGTGATACTGAAGCGGGTGTCTTGCATCACAGACTGTTTTCGATATGATCGCCCGGCCCTGCATCACGGCAGTACCGCGCTCGTCTTTCCTCTGTTTGAAATCTAATCCTGGACGGTAGCAGCCTCGATGGCGCAGATTTTCCACCGAAGCACAAACACCTTCTCGCGCGCCACGATCTTCGGCGCGGTCTTCTTCATCGGCTTCGTTCTCTGGCTCATCGGCGGCATCGTTCGCTCGCCGTACTTCACGAACCAGGGGATCGAGCGCGAGCAGCCGGTCCCGTTCTCCCATCAGCATCACGTCGCGGGACTGGGCATCGACTGCCGCTACTGCCACACCTCCGTCGAGACCTCGAACTTCGCCGGCATTCCGCCGACGCAGACCTGCATGAACTGCCATTCGCAGATCTGGACCAACGCGGAGATGCTCGCGCCGGTGCGCGCCAGCTTCGCCACGAACAAGCCGATCGTCTGGAGCCGCGTGCACCGCCTGCCCGACTTCGTGCACTTCAATCACAGCATCCACATCAACAAGGGCATCGGCTGCGCGAGCTGCCACGGCCGCATCGACAAGATGGCGCTGACGTACCAGGCGTCGCCGCTGACGATGTCGTGGTGCCTCGAGTGCCACCGCGCGCCGCAGAAGTTCGTCCGCCCGCGCGACCAGGTCTTCAACATGAACTACGTGGCGAAGAACCAGGACGTGCTCGGACCGCAGCTGGTGAAGGAATACAACATCAAGTCGATGATCGCCTGTTCAACCTGTCACTACTAATGAGCGAAAGTAAATCACTCGATTTCACGGAATTCCGCAAACGCGTCGGCGACCTGCGCGGCAAGGAGTACTGGCGCAGCCTCGAGGAACTGGCGCGCGATGAGGACTCGTTCGACGAGTTCTTCCATCAGGAGTTCCCGCAGCAGGCGTTGGCTCTCGACAAGGGAGTCCATCGCCGCGATTTCATGAAGCTGATGGGCGCCTCGGTTGCGATGGCCGGCCTTGCCGCTTGCAAGCAGCCGGCGGAAACGATCGTCCCGTACGTCCGCCAGCCGGAGAACACCATCCCCGGCCAGCCGATCTTCTTCGCCACGGCGATGACGCTCGGCGGATACGCCAGCGGCGTCCTCGCCGAGTCGCACCTCGGACGCCCGACGAAGATCGAAGGCAATCCCGATCATCCGTCGAGCCTCGGCGGCAGCGATGCCTTCATGCAGGCCTCCGTCCTCGGTCTCTACGATCCCGATCGCTCGCAGGTCGTCCGCCACGTCGGCGACGTCGCGACCTGGAGCGATTTCATCGCCGCACTGCAGCCGGTGCTCAAGAACCCGGGCGGCATCCGCCTCCTGACGCAGACCATCACCTCGCCGTCACTCGGCGCGCAGGTCCAGGCGCTCCTGACCGCGCTCCCCGGCATGAAGTGGCATCAGTGGGAAGCGGTCAATCGCGACAACGTGCGCGAAGGCGCGCGCCTCGCGTTCGGCTCGTACGTCCATCCGGTCTATCACTTCGACAAAGCGAACGTCGTCGTTTCCCTCGGCTCCGACTTCATGGGAACGGGACCGGGGCACCTCCGCTACGCGCGCGACTTCATGAACCGCCGCCGCGTGCGCAAAGGCACGACGTCGATGAACCGCCTCTACGCATTCGAGTCGATGCCGACCAGCACCGGCACCTCGGCCGATCACCGGTGGCCGGTGCGGCCCTCGGAGATGGAGTCGATCGCCAGGGAGCTGAGCTCTGCGAGCCCGGCACAGAGCCATATCGCCGCCATCGCCCGCGACCTGAAGGCGAACGCCGGCGCGAGCATCGTCATCGCGGGCGACGAGCAGCCGCCGGCCGTGCACGCGCTCGCACACGCGATCAACCAGGCGCTCGGCAATCACGGCACGACGATCACGCTGACCGAAAGTCCCGAGATCGCGCCGACGAATCAGCTCGAGTCGCTGCGCGCGCTCGTGACCGACATGAACGCCGGCGCGGTGCAGGCGCTGATCATCCTCGGCGGCAATCCGGTCTTCGACACGCCGGCCGACTTCAAATTCATCGACGCCTTTCAGAAGGTGCCGTTCCGCGCGCACCTCTCGCCCTACTACGACGAGACCTCGGAGCTCGTGCACTGGCACATTCCCGAGACGCATTTCCTCGAGACGTGGGGCGACGGCCGCGCGCACGACGGCACGGTCTCGATCCAGCAGCCGCTGATCGCGCCGCTGTACAACGGACGCCATGCCTCCGAGGTCCTCGGAGCGATGCTAGGCGGCCTCGATCAATCGCCGTACGACGTCGTGAAGAGCTTCTGGTTCAGCAAGGGTCTGAACGACGTGACGTGGCGCAAGGCGCTGCACGACGGCCTGATCGCGAACAGCGCGATGCCGGCGTCGGCGGCAGCAGCGTCCAACCCAGCAACCCAGCAACCCAGCAACCCATCCACCGGTCTCGAGCTCGAGATCAAAGCCGATCCCACGATTTACGACGGCCGCTTCGCGAACAACGGCTGGCTCCAGGAGCTGCCGAAGCCGCAGACGAAGATCACGTGGGACAACGTGCTGATCGTCAGTCCGAAGACCGCGGCGGAGCAGAAGATCGGGCCGGACGACGCAATGATCAACGAGAAGACCACGCGTCTGGCCGAGGTCACGTATCGCGGCCGGAAGATGCAGCTGCCGGTCTGGCTCATGCCGGGGCAACCCGACAACGTGTTGACCATCTTCTTCGGCTACGGCCGCAAGCGCGCCGGCAAGATCGCGGACGGCGTCGGCTTCAACACCTACGCGTTGCGCGACTCCGACGCGCTGCATCACGCGAGCGGCGTGCAGGTCTCCGGCAGCGACGACACCTATCGCGTCGCCTGCACGCAGGAGCATCAGAGCCTGAACGTGAAAGAGACCGGCGGAGAGCGCGGCATCATCCGCAGCGCGTCGTTCGCCGAATATCAGAAGGATCCGGAATTCGCCGCCAGGGTGGAGGCCGAGCCCGAGGACGAGTCGATGTGGCCGCGGTACAAGTACGAGGGCCACGCCTGGGGCATGGTCATCGACACCAGCGTCTGCACCGGATGCAACGGCTGCGTCATCGCCTGCCAATCGGAGAACAACATCTCCATCGTCGGCAAGGCGGAGGTCCTGCGCGAGCGCGAGATGCACTGGCTGCGCATCGACCGCTACTTCCGCGGCCCGGTCGAGAACCCCGAGGTCTACAACCAGCCGGTGCCGTGCATGCAGTGCGAGAACGCGCCGTGCGAGCCGGTCTGCCCGGTCGGCGCGACGTCGCACAGCAGCGAAGGTCTGAACGACATGACCTACAACCGCTGCGTCGGCACGCGGTACTGCTCGAACAACTGCCCGTACAAGGTGCGGCGCTTCAACTTCTTCGGATACGCCGACTACGACACGCCGGCCCTCAAACCGATGCGCAATCCCGACGTCACGGTCCGCACGCGCGGCGTCATGGAGAAGTGCACGTACTGTGTGCAGCGCGTCAACGCCGCGCGCATCACCGCGGAGAAGGAAGACCGCCGCGTGCGCGACGGCGAGGTCACCACCGCCTGCGCGCAGGCCTGTCCCACCGAGGCCATCGTCTTCGGCGACATCAACGATCCGAACAGCCGCGTGCACCAGCTCAAGCTCGAGCCGACGAACTACGGCCTGCTCGAGGAGCTGAACACGAGGCCGCGCACGACGTACCTCGCGGCCGTCCGCAATCCCAATCCGGAGATCAAGGCGTAACCATGGCGCAGAAAGATCTCACCCCCGTCCACGAGATCCGTCCCACCGGGGAGCTCCAGATCCCGGAGCGATTCATACCCGTCCCGACGCTCGAGCCGGGACATTCGTTCGCGTCGGTCACCGATCACATCAGCACCATCGTTCTGCGGAAGAAGACGCCGATCGGCTGGTTCGTCGGCTTCGGCATCTCCTGCATCCTGATGGGCGTCCTCACCATCACCATCGCCAAGCTGATCTTCGTCGGCGTCGGCATCTGGGGCATCAACCATCCGGTCGGCTGGGGCTTCGACATCATCAACTTCGTCTGGTGGATCGGCATCGGCCACGCCGGCACGCTGATCTCCGCGATCCT
>Ga0157375_10000054_pt1 | contig 126807 bp, 121 predicted proteins | sample M35metaG_FD_115311 | JGI IMG/M metagenome (GOLD analysis project Ga0157375, IMG submission 115311) | Miscanthus rhizosphere microbial communities from Kellogg Biological Station, Michigan, USA - M3-5 metaG | ecosystem: Host-associated > Plants > Roots > Rhizosphere > Soil | place: USA... | reverse complement strand
TGAGGGGTGGTGCCCGACTGCGCAGTCTGCGCAAGCTCCGCCCCCTCATCCGCCTGTCGGCACCTTCTCCCCCGCTGAAAAACGCGGAGGAGAAGGACTCTCGATGTTAGAACCGTGTCATTGACACTTCACCGGCAGAATGCCGTTAACCAGCTCGGAATGACACCAGCGATCCGTTAACCAAACCGTACCTTGCCATTCTTGCCCGCGTTTTGCAGAATCGCGCGCCGGAGGAACTTGCTGCATGCTGAAATCACGCTCCATCGTCGTGGCGATCACGCTTTCCCTTTTTCTTGCCGCCTGCGCGGCCGTGACGCAGCAGAAGGCGCAGGCGGCGCGTGCGGCGGACACCGGCGAGTTCCACAACCTGCAGATTTTTCCCCAGAACATCACCCACGATGAGCTGATCGCGAACATGCGCGCCTTCGCCAAGGCCCTCGGCACGCGCTGCGATCACTGCCACGCCGCCAATCCTCCCGGCTCGAAGGAGCAGTTCGATTTCGCCTCGGACGCCAAGCCGGAGAAGAACGCCGCCCGGGCCATGATGCGCATGGTCCACGCCGCGAACTTCGACTACCTCGCCAAGATCAACCCGCACGGGCAGATGGTCACCTGCAACACCTGCCATCGCGGACACACGGTGCCGGATACGACCGCGGAGGCCGCCGCGCCGCCCGCGCCATAGTCGTAACGCGCATGGGCCGCACGGAGGGGTAGAATGCACGCCTCCAAAATATGGCCCGGCACGAAGAGCGAGACGATTCGTACGATCTTCTGAATCAGTATCTCCACGAGATCGCCCAGGTTCCGCGGCTCACGCCCGAGCGTGAGCGCGAGCTGGGGAAGCGCGTGCAGGAGAATGACAAGGCCGCGCTCGAGGAGCTGGTCAAGGCCAACCTCCGCTTCGTCGTTTCGTACGCGAAGAAGTACCGCAACTCGCACGTGCTCTTCCTCGATCTCATCAACGAGGGGAACATCGGTCTGATCCACGCGGCCAAGAAGTTCGATCCCGACAAGAACGTCAAGTTCATCACCTATGCGGTGTGGTGGATCCGGCAATCGATCCTGCACGCGCTCTCGGAGCAGGGAGGCGCGTTCCGCCTGCCGCCGAAGCGCGCCAATCTGATGTACCGCCTGGAGAAGGCCATCGGCGCGGCGATGACGGACGGAAAACAGATTCCGACCGCCGACGAGCTGGCGGCGGAGCTGGGCGTCAGCGTGAAGGAAGTGCAGACGCTGCTGCGGGCGAACACGGACAACTTCTCGCTCAACGCGGAGCTGGACGACGAATCGCACACCGAGCTGGCCGACGTCATCGAACAGACCTCGGTGCCGTCCGCCGAGGATGCCATGCAGGTGCAGGGGCGGCGCGAGGAATTGCTGGCGCACATGTCGGAGCTCTCGCCGAAGGAGCGCCTGGTGCTCAGCCTCCGCCACGGCGTGACTGACAACGTGCCGAAGCGGCTCGACGAGCTGGCGGAGTTCCTCAATCATCCGCGCGAGAAAATCGCCGCGGTGCTGGGCGTCGCGAAGGGCAAAGTCTGCGACGGTCTGGGCATCACTCCGAGCGAGCTCGCGCAACTGCTGCTCTACACGAATCCGAATTCGAAAGCGTGGTGGCGTTTCTGGTACGAGCTGCGCGATCTCGACGCCGGCATGACGCCGCAGATCGATCAGAAGCGCGTGCCGATGCTGGAGTCGCTCAAACAGCAGGGCGCCGTGCAGAAGGCGGTGGAAGCGCTGCCGATCGAAGAGCGGACCATCCTGAAACTCCGCTACGGCGTCCTGCAGGACGACGAGCTGACTCTGCGCGACATCGGCGAGATTCTCGGGCTCTCGCGCGAGCGGGTTCGGCAGATCGAGTCGCGCGCCGAGGCGAAGTGCCGGCGAAGCGTGCGGCGGCGGTGACTGCGTAGCGCTGGCCGCTGGCCGGCTGTACCGCCGCCGGCTCGGCGGCGTCTGCGGGTTGCCGGCGAGCCGCCGGCGGTCCAGCCAGCGAGCCGCTGGCGCTACGCTTTCTTCAGCAACTCCGCTATCGGAACGCCAACCTTCTCCAGCGATTCGAAGGAGCCGACGTCGCTCCAGCCGAAGTCGCCGCGGATGGCGGCGACGCGCGGCGCTTTTTCCATCAGGGCGTAGTCGATGGAGATCGACGGCATCGCTTCGTAGTGTGCAACTCGTTGCGCCGGATCTCCGCTGGTGACGATGCGATCGGCCAGTGAGGCGATCTCCGGCGCTGCCGCTTCGAGCGCGCGACGGAAGACGCTGGCGCGCCAGACGAACATCCCGGCGTTCCAGCAGTAGCCGCCGCTCCGCAGATACTCCTCGGCGATTTCCTGCGACGGCTTTTCGGTGAAACGTTGCAGCCGGAAAATGCCCGGATCGATCTCATCGCCGAGTTGCAGATAGCCGTAGCCGGTATGCGGTTCGGTGGGCTCGATCCCGACGGTGACGAGATAGTCGTTCGCGGCAGCGAAGTCGTATGCGCGGGTCAGCACGCGCGCGAACTCCTCCTCGTCGGCGATGTAGGAATCGGACGAGAGGACTGCGATGACGGCGTCACTGTTGATCGATTCGATGGCGAAGCAGCAGACGGCGTTGGCCGGAGCGGTGTTGCGACGCGCCGGCTCGGTGAGGATGTTGGCCTCCGGAAGGCGCGGGAGATACGCAGCGCATTTCGGCGCGTACTGCTCGTTGGTCGAGACGAAGATCGATGAGGGGTCGACCAGCTGCGACACGCGGTCGAACGTCTTCTCGATCAGCGAGACGCCATCGAAGATGCGCAGGAACTGTTTCGGGTTCTCGTCGGAGGAGAGCGGGCGCAGTCGCGTGCCGGCGCCGCCCGCGAGGATGAGCGCGGTCCTCAAGCCTTGCGCCCCACGGCGATCAGACTCAGTCCGCTCTTCGGCCGCTTGCCGTCCAACGCCTTGAGCAGCGGAACGATGCGGTCGAAGATCTTCGATTGTGCGGCGGGGAGAGCATTGCGTTTGAGGACGTTCGAGTTCAGCCACCAGGCCAGTTTGGCGGCGCGATTCTGGTAGACCGCCTCTTCGACTTCGAAGCCGGCGGTCTGCAGCATCGCCGTCAGCTCCTCTTTGTCGTAGCGGCGTTGATGGCCGATGCCGCGGTCGAGCGTGCCGAAGAGATTCTTGCCGGCGGGGACGAAGATGATGATCCGTCCGCCGGGGACGAGCAGCTTGTTGGCGCGCGCCAGCGCCGCCGCGTCGTCGGTGGTGTGCTCGAGGACGTTGATGCAGAGGATGGTGTCGAAGTTGTTGCCGGCAAGCTCGAGGGCATCGTCACGATCGAGATCGAGACGCTCGACGGTCATACCCGGCCGGCGGCGGAAGGCGTTGCGAAGCCGGTCGATGTACGGCGTCTCCTTGTCCGTGGCCACGATCAGCTCGCGGCCGTAGAGAAAGCGCGTCATGGTGCCGGAGCCGGCGCCGACTTCGAGTACGCGCTGGCCGACGTACGGCGCGATGCGCTCCCAGATCCATTGGTTGTAGCGCTTGAGCGAGCCGCGGCGGCGCAGCGTTTTGTAGGTGGCCGGCTCGTTGGAAGGATCGTCGAAGAGGCCGTAGCGGAAGATCGTCCAGATGGCGCTGAAGCCGTCCTTCCAATTGATCTTTTTTCCTTCCCAGTAATCGCGGCCGTAGTAGGAGATCGGCACCTCGTAGATGCGGTAGCCGCGCCGCGCCACCTTGGCGGTGATCTCCGGCTCGATCCCGAAGCGGTTCGATTTGAGGTTGATCGACTGGATGACCTCGCGGCGGAAGACTTTGTAGCAAGTCTCCATGTCCGTCAGGTCGAGGTTGGTGGTGCAGTTGGAGAGGAAGGTCAGCAGGTTGTTGCCGAGGCGGTGCCAGTAGAGCATCACGCGGCGGGGATAGCCTTCGAAGCGCGAGCCGAACACCACGTCCGCGTGGCCGTCGACGATCGGCTGGATCAGCTTCGGGTACTCGTTCGGGTCGTATTCGAGATCGGCATCCTGAATCAGAACGATGTCGCCGATCGCTTCCGAGATCCCGCGGCGGATGGCGGCGCCCTTGCCCATGTTCACCGGCTGGAAGACGTGGCGGATCTCCGGCCATTGCGCGGCCAGGGCGGCAACGACACCCGCGGAGCCGTCGGTGGACTTGTCGTCGACGACGATGATCTCCTTGTCGATGGGGACGTCGCGCACGTGGCGCAACAGTTCGGCCACCGTCGAGCGCTCGTTGTAGCAGGGGACGATGACCGACAGAAGCGGCGTTTTTTGAGGACGATCCGTCATTGGAGCGCGTATTGTAAGCTGTTGAAAACGATGACCGATTCAGCAGAAAAACCGCGACACGAAACGAACGAGACGCTGCGAAAGTTCCTGCACATCGGCATGGGCTTCGGCGCGCTGTTGCTGCTGAAGGTTCCGTGGCGCTACGCGGCGCTGATCGGCGTGGGCGGGATTCTTCTCAACTGGCTGCTGCTGCACCGCCTGGCCGGAAAACGGGTGGCGCGGCACGAGCGCGGCTGGGATTCGGGCATCGTCCTCTACCCGTTCGTGGTGACGGTGCTGATCGTGGTCTTCAACTGGCACCTCGAGATCGCCGCGGTGGCGTGGGTGCTGATGGCGTTCGGCGACGGCTTCGGGACCGTGATCGGCCAGCGGATGCCGCTGGCGCCATTGCCGTGGAATCGCAACAAGTCGTGGGGCGGGCTGGCGGCGTTCGTTCTCTTCGGCGGGGCGGCGGCGTTCGGTATCGCGCGATTGTTCGGCGCGCCGCACGACGTCGCCATCGGCGCCGCGGTGCTGGTCAGCGCAATCGTCGAATCGTTGCCGCTGGGGCTCGACGACAACGTGACGGTTCCCTTCATCGCCGCTGCGGTGCTGGCGGCGATGGCCATCAAGCCGATCGTGGGGCTGGCCGAGGCGCCGCCGATCGAATGGGGATGGATCATCGTCAATACCGTGCTGGCGATCGTCGGGTACGCGCTGCGCGGCGTCAACGTTTCCGGCGCGGTGGTTGGCTGGGTGTTGGGATGCGTGCTCGTCATCGGCGGCGGTCCTTCTCTCTACGTCGCGCTGCTCACCTTTTTCATCCTCGGCACGCTGGCGACGAAGCTCGGCTACGCGCGCAAGGCTCGCGCGGGGCTGGCGCAGGAGGGCGGCGGGCGGCGCGGCGCGGCGCATGCGTTCGCGAACGTCGGCGTGGCGGCGATCTGCGCCATCGCCTGCTGGCGCGGACTCGGATTCGTGCCGCTGTTCATGGGCATCGCCGCGCTGGCGACGGCAGCGGCGGATACGACGGCATCGGAAGTCGGCCAGCTTTTCGGGAACCGCGCGTTCCTGCCGCTGACGTTCCGGCGCGTCGAGCGCGGAACCGAAGGGGCGATCTCGGTCGAAGGGACGCTGGCGGGCATCGTGGCCGGATGCATCGTCGCCATCGCTGGCACAGCGCTCACGGTCCATCACTTCCGGGCCGGCTTCATCGGCAGCGTGTCGATCTACAAGTCGCACGTGATCATCGTGCTCACCCTCTGCGCCTTTTTCGGCTCGTACCTCGAGTCAATCCTCGGCAGCTGGAATCGCCGCCACGGCTCGCCGATCGCAAATGGGACGATGAACTTCGCCAACACGATGTTCGGCGCCTTCCTCTTCTGGGTGGCCTGGCACTGGGTGCCGATGTTCGCGTTTTCGTTCTAGCGCGCCTTGCGCATCATCAACGTTGCGCTGATGACGCCGAGCGCGCCGCAGGCGGCCCAGACGGCAGCCGGATTGCGTTCGAAAAGCAGGGTTCCCGCTGATGGGCCGATGACCATGCCGAGGGACCACATCATCATCAGCAGGCCGAGGTAGCGGCCGCGGTATTGCTCGGGAGCGAGTTGCACGGCGTAGGCGCCGGCGACCGGGGAGCTGATCATTTCGCCGAGGGTCCAGATGACGACGGTGGCGGCGAGCGCGGGAACGGTTCGGGCGAAGCCGGTCAGGGCGAAGCCGGCGCCGGCGAGCAAATAGCCGAGCGCGATCATCGGCCGGGCGGGGAAGCGGCGCGTCCACTGCGTGATGGCCAGCTCGAACAGCACGATCAGCAGGCCGTTGGTCGAGATCAGCAATCCGAACGTGCGCGACGGAAAGCCGAGCGACTTCACGTGCAGCGCGAAGGTCGAGCCCATCTGGAAATCGATGATGGCGGTGCAGAGCGTAGCTGCCAGAAAGAGGATGAAAGGCCGGTCGCGTGCCGCCACGCGCAGCGCTTCGCCGGAGCGCTCGCTTTTCATGTACGTGCGCAGTCCTTGCGGCAATGCGAAGAGAGCGATGAGGCCATAGAGGATCGACGTGGTGGCGTCGCCGATGAACAGCAGCGTGAACGAATGATCGGCCAGAAAGCCGGCGGTGGCGGGTCCTGCCGCGAATCCGAGGTTGACGGCGAATCGATAGAGCCCGAAGGCGGTGACGCGATGCTCTTCTCCGACGAGATCGCCGACCAGGGCGTAGCTGGCCGGCCGGTACAGTTCGGAGAGCGAGCCGGTGATCATCGTCAGCGCCACGATCGCGCCGTAACTGCGTGCCTGCGACAGCGAAAGCATCGCCGCGGCCGAGCCGAACATCGAGAGGACGATCGTGTTGCGCCGGCCGATCCGATCGGCCAGATGTCCCCCAACCGAGGAGGCGATCAGGTGGCCGATTCCGTACGCGCCGACGGCCAGCCCCGCCTGCGCGCTCGAGTAGCCGATCCGGGTCAGATAGAGGATGAGAAACGGGATGACGAAGGTGCCGAAGCGATTGATGAAGGTGCCGCCGAAGAGGATCCACGCCGCGGGCGGCAGCGCGCGAAGGTTGTCGCGGAAGGATTGCATCGGCGGCTAAGCAAACTCGAATCGCACCCGTTCCCGCAAATGGCCGAGGATCGCGCCGAGCAATGCGCCGGTGGTGTTCCAGATGATGTCGTTGATGTCGGCCACGCGATCAGGGAGAAAGTACTGCCACCCTTCGATGGCGCAGGTGAAGGTGAAGCCGAGCAAGACCGTCAGCACGTACGTCTGCAGCGTCGGCCGGTCGACGGTATAGAGGGCGATGAACATCAGAAAGCCCCACGGCACGAACAGCAGCACGTTGGCGATGATCGGCACGATGATCACCGCGACGATGTGCGTCGAGACCGGATGCCGGGCAATGCGGCTGGAGAGATGCTTGATGTCTTCGAACGGCAGCGGATCGACTTTGGCGTAGCTCTTCCCCGACATCCAGACCGTCGTCAGGACGATGAGAATCGTCACCGCCACCAGCAGAAGAATGGTGACCGGGCGGCGGATGGTGATGGTGGTCTGCATGTGGAGTGCTCAGTGGCCAGTAGCCAGTGGTCGGGATTGTCCTGGCCACTGACCGCTGGCTACTGGCCACTACATCACACGTTCACGAACTTCCTGAACCCGACATTCAGAATCAATCCGATGGCCATGAAGAACATCATCGTGGCCGAGCCGCCGTAGGAGATCAGCGGCAGGGGGATTCCGGTCACGGGCAGGAGCCCGATCTGCATCGAGACGTTGATCAGGATGTGGAAGATGAAGAAGCAGATCAGCGAGAGGACGAGGAAGGTCCCGCCGCGATCGCGCGAGGCCTTGGCCACGCCGAGCGATTCGATGATCAGGAACAGATACAGCGTGAGCACGACGCTGACGCCGACGAAGCCCCACTCCTCGCCGAGGACGGAGAAGATGAAATCGGTGTGACGGGCGGGGAGGTACTCGAGGTTGACCTGCGTCCCGTGCAGAAATCCCTTGCCGGTAATGCCGCCCGAGCCGGTGGCGATCTTGGCCTGCGCTACCTGATAGCCGGAGCCGAGCGGATCGCGGGCCGGCTCCAGAAAGTTCACTACCCGCTGTTTCTGAAACGGCTGGAGGAAATGCCAGCCGATCGGCAGCGCCACCACGAAGCAAAGGGTCGCGATCAGCCACAGCTTCGGTTTGATGCCGCCGAAGAACATGGCCACGCCGACCAGGGGGAAGAAGCTGGCCGCCGAGCCGAAGGCGGGTTGTGCCGCGATCAGCAGAACCGGGAAGCCGATCATGGCCATCACGATGGTGAAGCTGCGAACGTTGAGATAGGCGCGATCGTTCGAGTCGAAGTACTTGGCGATCATCAGGGCGGTGAAGATTTTCATGAACTCCGACGGCTGGAACTGGAAGTTGCCGATGTGAATCCACGACTTGACGTTTCGCGTGAGCCGGTCGGAGGCGAGCAGGTACATCAGCAGGACGATCCCGACGCCGTAGAGAAACGGGGAGATCTCCATCAGCACGTGGTAGTCGATGGCGATGAAGATGATCATCAGCACGATGCCGACGAGCGTCCAGATGATCTGTTTGCGGAAGAGCGGCGCTTCGGGGCCGAAGTAGGTGGCGCTGTAGACGAGAAGGCAACCGATCGCGGCGATGAGCAGCGCGACGGTCAGCAGGTTGAGATCGAGGCGGGATAGTGTGCGTTCGACGGACATGCGGATCGTTAGAGTAGTGGATCAGGAGCAACTTCCGATCCACCTATCCGCGAATGGCTAATGTTTCGGCAGTTCCTGGTTGTAATAGAACATCGCCGTCACCCGCTCGGTGTCGTTCGGGAAGTCTTTCGGAAGGGGGTTGAGCGGGGAGGAAAGCTCGATCCCTTTCTTGGCGGCGAAGTCGTACGGCGGAATGCCGGAGCTCTGCAGGATGGTGACGTCGGTGATGGCGCCGTCGCGATGGATGGTGAAGCGGATGGTGACGACGCCTTTGAGCCCGGTCTGGATGAGGTGGGGCATGTTCGAGTACCAGTTGACCCGAATCCTACTGACCATCCCCTCGGCGTAGTCACCCCAGTTGAACCAGCTGCTCTCGAAGGAAAGGGGGCCGTCCTGGGCGAAGCCTTTCTCGCCGCCGAGGGCACCGTGAAGATCCTCGCCCTGCTGCCCGCCGCCGAGGGAGGCCACTTTGCCGACTTCCTTGATGGCGCTGCGCCAGTTCACCGGACCGGCGGCGGCATTGGCTTGTGCGGGCTGCCGATAGGCGAGCGTCGAAGGAGCCTGGGAGATGCTCGACGGCGCGGGTGCGGTCTGCTGCTGCGGTTGCTGTTGTTGCGGCTGCGCGGCCGCGGCGGCCTGCTGCGCCGGAGTCTGAGGCTGCGGCGGGGCGGATGATTTCGGCGGCGTGTAGATGCGGCTGCCGTCTCCTGGCTGGCGCGTCGGCTGGTCGCCGGTGGGATGCGGCGTGGAGGCCTGGCGATTGGCGTTGGACAAGGCCGCGTCGGGAGAGACCGGGTGATTGATCTTGGGGCCGGGCGATTCGACGAATGTCTTGTCGTTCGGATTCTGGCGGATCAGCTCCACGTAGCGCGCGATCGGCGGCGCGGGCGCGTCCTTCGAAACGGGTTTGTAGACGGCGATGAAGTAGATGAGGATCAGCGCGTGAAGAACGAAGGAGACGATGACGGCGACGCTGACCCCGCTGCGTCGCGCTTCGACCTGACTGCCGAGAAGGTCGATGGTCTCTTCGGGTTCGTGGAGTTCGTAGTCCAAATAAGGAGTCCTGCGCCTAGAAGTTACCCCGCCTCGGATTTCTTCCCCCGACGCGGTGCTAAACTCGATTCCAAATGTCCGACGTTTTTCAACCCGCGCCGCCGCCCCCGCCACCACCGCCGCCCCCTGTGCGGCCGGTCTCGCCGGGGTTCGATTTCGCCAAGCCGTTTACCTTTACGTTTGAGGACCCCCGTTGGGTACAGAAAGTTCTCCTTGGCGGACTCTTCATGCTGGCGAGCATCTTCATCGTCGGCGCGTTCTTCCTCTACGGCTATCTGGCCCGGCTTGCGCGAAACGTGATCGCCGGCGCCACCCATCCTCTCCCGGAATGGGATGACTTAGGCGAGTTCTTCAGCGAAGGTCTGCGACTTTTCTGTGTCGCTCTGGTCTATACGCTGCCGTTGATCGCCGTGGCGATGGTGGTGATCGTCCCGTCGATCATCGCCCAGACGGCGGACAGCGACGTCATGCGCAACATCGGCGGCGGAATGGTGGCCTGCGTCTGGTGCCTGATTTTTCCCCTCGGACTGGCGATGGCGCTCTGGCTTCCGGCGGCGTTGCTGTTCGCGGCGGTGGAGCGGCGCTTCGGCGCGGCGTTCGAGTTCGCGCAGATCTTTGCCTTCATCAAAGGCAACGTCGGCAACTACCTGCTGGCGTTCGTGGTCTGGCTGGTAGTGCGGATGATCGTGCCGTTCGGCTTCATCCTTCTATGCGTGGGCGTCTTTTTCACCGGCTTCTGGTCGCTGGTGGTGGCGACGTACGCGTTTGCCACGAGCTGGCGCCTCGCTCCTAACCGCAAGTGAAGCGCGATACGAAAATCATCGCCGCAACTCTGGTCGCGATTGCTGGTGCGATCCTTTCGGCGTCGCTGGTCTGTACGGCGGCGATCGCGCACGGCGCCTCGATGCGCTGGCGCGTGCTGTTCCGGCTTTTCTGTCACGGCATCCCGGAGCGTTGCCTTTACCTCTGGGGGGTACCGATGCCGATCTGCGCCCGCTGCACGGCCATCTATGCGGGCTTGATCCTCTCGTTCGTCGTCTTTCTGATTCTTCCGCGGATGCGGGAATCGGTCGCCAGGATCGTGCTCTACGCGGCGCTGGTTCCGATGGCGGTAGATGGGTTGACCCAGCTCGCGGGTCTGCGACTGAGCACCAATCCTCTTCGCCTGGAAACCGGACTTCTGGCTGGGGTTGCCTTCGGCGTCTGGGCGCTGAGCGCCATTGAGAATCACGAGATTGTCACGATTCCTTGACCTTAACTCCAGCCGTGGGTTACGCTTCAGAGCCGCGCATCCACAACACCGACAACAACTAAAATGGCCTTCCAGGGATCGCTCAAAGAGCTTCCGCTGCCCGACATCATCCAGTTGGTCAGCGTTTCCGGAAAGACGGGCAAGTTCACCCTCTCCCGTGACCACGATCGCGGCTACATCTATCTGAAAAACGGTCAGATGGTGCACGCGACGGTCGGGGACCTGGTCGGGGAGGAGGCGATCTACGCGCTCGCCATCTGGAATCAGGGAGAGTTCCAGTTCGGTCCGGGCGAAGAGCCCGACCGTCAGACCATCACGAAGTCGAACACGAACCTGCTGATGGAAGCGGCCCGGCGGCTGGACGAGTGGCGCGTGCTTTCGAAGAAAGTGCCCTCGGTCGATTACATCCCCGAGCTGCAGGTGCGCGAGTCCCGCCACGAGCAGATCACGCTCAATCCCCAGGAGTGGCTGCTGATCACGAGGATCGACGGCAATCGCTCGATCGCCGACATCGGCAGGGCGCTGAACATCTCCTCGTTCGAGGTAGCCAAGATCCTCTACGGGATGATCACCGGGGAACTGGTGGCCTTAAAAAAAAAGCCTGAATTCGTACGAGACGAGGAGAGCGGCGAGCTAGTCGACCTGGCCGCGCGCATCCGTTCGATCGCCGAGGAGTTCATCGGCAACTCCGCGCACAAGACCATCGAGAAGCATTTCCTGCGCGCGCTCGACGGCATCATGAGCGGCGACGGCGAGAACGCCGTCGATGCCATGGTCACGGAGTTCGAGAAGACGGCCTCGCTGCTGCGCGGGATCGCGGTGACCGAGCAGCTGCGGACGCGGATCACGGAGTTGCGTCAGGCGGTGTAGCCGGTTCCACGCGAGCTGCAGCACAGACAAGAGTATCTGTGCCACATCGTTCCTCAGAGAGTGATTGTGGCTGGCAGCAAGGGAAAATGTGGCACAGACACTCCTGTCTGTGCCCTAAAACGCCTGGCCGCTCGAGAACGCGATCAGCCACCCCTTCCGTCCCAGCGGATCCCGATTCAAGGCATAGGCGAGATCGACGCGCAGCAGGTTTTTCGGAGTGCGCGGGAGGCCGAGGCGGAGGCCGATGCCGATGTCGCTCTTCAGGTGCATCAGGTTGGTGAAGCCGCCGTTGGTGGCGTTGCCGGCATCGGCGAAGGCGACGATGCCGGGGGAGGCCAGCTGCAGAATCTCGCGGCCGAGGTAGAGGCGCTCCTCGACGTTGATCACGATGGCGCGGCTTCCGGCGAAGGCGTGCGCGCGGTAGCCGCGCAAGCCGGTGAGCCCGTCGGCGAAGAATTGCTGCTCGGCGTCCATGCGCCAGCCGCTGTTGACCGAGATCCGTCCGAGAAATGCCGTCGGGTAGTCCGCGTTTCCGCCGCGGCGAACGTACAGCAGCGACGAGCTGGCGATGGTGTTCTGCGGTCCGCCGTCGAGCCGCGAGGAGAGCGACGCCGCAGGCATGACGAAGCCGTCACCCAGCCACTTGCCGTCGCCGGCGGCGACGCGGAAGTACGAACTGCTGCGATCGGCGCCGAAGCTGCGCGGCGAGACGCCCGCTTCGACCGAAAACTGCGCGCCGAGGTTGAAGTCCTCGTAGCGGATGTCCTTGTTGACGAAGTTCAGTTTGACGAAGTCGTTGACGGCGCTTTCGTAGCGGAGGAAGAGATAGCGGAACTCGCGGTCGGCTGGAAGCCGCTCGATGAGGTGGCTCTGCATCAGGAAAAACGAGTCGTCGACGAAGTGCACGCCGGCGGTGAGGCGATGGGCGTTCCGGTCGTTGGGATCGAGAGCCATCCCGAAGCTGCCGATGATCTCCCGATGTTTCTGCCGGAAGCGCTCGGTCTCGATGCCGCCGCGGTAGAGATGATCGAACTGCCGGAAGCCGGTGAAGGAGAACTCGGTGGCCCACGGCGTGGCGAACGAATAGAACGGCCGGGTGACCTGGAAACGGTGGTCGTAGCCGTCGGAGTTCACGCCGTAGCTGAAGTTCGCTTTCCAGTACGGGGCGAAGAAGGCGGGGTCGGAGTAGACCACGCCGATGCGTGACCGGTCGACGCCATTCTGCCATCCGAGCTCGAGGTCTTTTCCGAGACCGAGGAGGTTCGTCTCGGACAGCGTGGCGCCGACGGTGCTCTTGCCGCCCTTGCTGCCGGCCTGCGTCTCGGGCGCGATCGACCACGAATCCTGCGTGGTGACGGTGACGTCGACGACGCCATCGTGCGGCTCCGAGGCCACCACCGACGCCGATTTCAGAAACTGCATCGCCCGCAGGTTCCGCTCCGTCTCGGCGAGCCGCTCGGGGCTGTAGACGTCGCCTTCGCGGAAGAGGAGGAACTTGCGGATGACCGACGTCCGCGTCTCGATGTGCAGGCGGTCGGCCAGTTTGTAGAGCTGGCCGTGCCGCGCTTCGTCGCTCGAATAGACGTCGAGCGGACGGATGGTGATGGTTCCGATACGAAGAGGCGGCGCCGTTTGCGCGATCAGCGCGGCGGAGGCGGCGAAACAGAGGAAGGAGAGGACGAGGGCTTTCACCGGATGCCTTGGAGGGTAGCAGATGCTGCGCTATCCTGCGTTTCACACCATTTCCCGGAGGGATTCCCTTGGACAGTTATCGAGGAGGCTGGATCGAGATCATCGCCGGAGGCATGTTTTCCGGTAAGTCGGAGGAGTTGATCCGGCGGCTGCGCCGTTCGGTGATCGCGCGGCAGCGGGTCCAGGTCTTCAAGCCGTTGATCGATGATCGCTTCAGCACCGAGGACATCGTTTCGCGCGATGACCGCAGGCTCAAGGCGCATTCGGTGGCCACCAGCGCCGAGCTGCTGGCGCGCGTGGAGATCGGAATCCAGGTGGTCGGCATCGACGAGATCCAGTTCTTCGACGCCGGCGTCGTCGACGTCTGCATGCAGCTGGCCGACGCCGGTATCCGCGTCATCGCCGCGGGTCTCGATCAGGATTACATGCGACGCCCGTTCGGGCCGATGCCGGCGCTGCTGGCCATCGCCGAGGACGTCTCGAAAATGCATGCGGTCTGCGTTCGTTGCCGCGGGGCGGCGCACTACTCGCAGCGGGTCTCGGGCGGCAATGCCCAGGTCGAAGTCGGCGACTCCGCCTACGAGGCGCGATGCCGCGCCTGCTACGAGCTCTACAAGTCCGCTCCCGCCGAGGAGCCGGCGGTGCAGCTGACGATGCCGGCGTCTGTGTGAGGCGGCGACGCTCTGACATTTCTTGTCAGTAGCGGCTCAACAGAATGGTCTTTGGCGCCGGGTCACGCCATCGATCCGGTCACGCAAGCGGCTGCAATGGAAGGGGATAGGTCCGGAGAGCCTTCTGGTATCCCCCTTGCCGTATACTCTCCAGCTTCCCCCCACCAAAGAGAGGTCGGCGTGACACGAAGAAAGAACGGCTTTACCTTGATGGAGCTACTCGTCGTGGTGGCGATCATCGGGATCATCGCGGCTATCGCCATTCCCAATCTTCTGGTGGCTATCCAGCGCTCCAAGCAACGCCGCACGATGGTCGACATGCGCAACATGGCCAGCGCCTGGGAAGCGCGCAATACCGAAGCGGGCCGGTACAACGCCGCGGGCCAGGTTGGAGGAGTCGAGGGCGCGGACCAGATGGTCACCTTCGTCGACCTCAATAAAATGCTGGCGCCGACGTACATCCGGGTTCTGCCGGAGGTCGACGGCTGGGGCACGGCGTACCAGACCTTTACCAATCAGGCGTTCGGCTCCGGGAATCGCGCCAACGTGTACGCCATCATCTCGGGCGGCAAAGACGGCAAGATCAACAGCGATGCCACCACCGGCCCGTTCACGAATTTCGACTGTGACATCGTTTACTCGAACGGACTCTTTCTCTCCTACCCGGACGGGATGACGTTCAACAAGTAGCCGGGGCCGACGCTATTCTCGAACGCGATCGCATGCTCTTCCTCCGGCGGCTGGCCCTCCTGCCGCTTTTCCTTCTCCTCTTCGGATCCATTCAATGCCGCCGTGCCGCGGCCGGAAACGGCGATCCGGTGGAGCGCGAGGCAGAGAACGCGCTGGTGTCGTACCTGCGCATCGATACGTCGAATCCGCCCGGAAACGAGACCGCCGGTGCCCGCTTTCTGCAGCAGCTGCTGGTGAAGGAGGGGATCGATGCGAAGCTGGTCGGCTCCGATCCGAACCGGCAGTCGGTGTACGCGCGTCTGGTCTCCGGATCGAATGAGAAGGCGCTGATCCTTCTGCATCACATCGACGTGGTGCCGGCGACTGCCAGTGAGTGGACCAAGCCGCCGTTCGCCGGCATTCGCTCCAACGGGTACATCTGGGGACGCGGCGCGCTCGACATCAAGTCCCTCGGCATTGCCGAGTTGATGGCGTTCGTCGAGCTGAAGCGGCGCCGCCTGCCGCTGCGCCGTGACGTGATCTTCCTCGCCGTCGCCGATGAGGAGCTTGGCGGCATCAACGGTTGCGCCGCGTTGCTCGCGCAGCATCCGGAGCTTTTCGCGAACGCCGGTTTCGTATTGAACGAAGGCGGCTACAACGAGACCGTCGTCGATCGCGTGCCGTTCTGGGGTATCGAGGTGCAGGCCAAAGTTCCGCTCTGGCTCCGCATCACCATGAAAGGGCCGGCCGGGCACGCGGCGGTGCCTCCGGACGACGGCGGCGCGCTGGCGAAACTCGTTCGCGCGCTCGATGCCATCCAGCGCATTCCGACCCCATACCGCCTCACGCCAGCGGTGGCGCGCGCGTTCCGCGAAGCCGGCAGGTCGCGTCATGACGAGCGGGGCGAAGTGCTTCGCGGGATCGCCGAGCCGCTCGACGTGGCGCGCATCGACCGCGTGCTCTCTCCCGGCTATCGCTCGCTGCTCCGCGACACCATCGCCATCACCCGCATTACCGGCGGTAGCTCGATCAATGTTCTGCCGACGATGGCATCGGCCGACGTCGACATCCGCCTTCTTCCCGATGAAGCCAGCGCGCCGATGGTGGCGAAGGTGAAGGAGGCGGCGCGCGGCGGCGATCTCCAGGTGTTGCTTGCCGGCGAGCCGGTTCCCGAGAGCCCGAGCGATACGGAGTTGTTCCGCGTGCTGGCCGCGGCGATGTCGAAGGCGGAGGAGGGCTCGATCGTGGCTCCGGTCGTCGGCGCCGGAACGTCGGACAGCCGCTACTTCCGCGCCCGCGGGATCGTGGCCTACGGTATCGCTCCGTTCAAGGTGAACTACTACGACGCCGACACGATCCACGCCAATGACGAGCGCATCCGCGCGCGCTTCTTCGCCGAGGGGGTGAGGCTGATGCGCGGCATCGTGACGGACTTTTGCGCGAAGCCGAACCCATGAACAAACGCATCGCGTTCGTCATCATCACGTTGCTGACGCTGGTCGTCTTCCAGCGGCCCTTGCTGCACAACGAAGTCTTTTCCTTCCGCGATCACGGCGACTATTTCCAGCCGCTGCGCTGGTTCACGGCCAATGAGCTGCGGCACGGACGGCTGCCGCTCTGGAACGTCTACAGCGCCTCGGGCGAGCCGTGGCTGGCCAATCCGCAGACGGGCGTTTTCTATCCGCCGTCGTGGCTGTTTCTGGTGATGCCGTTCTCCACGGCCTACACGCTTTACCTTCTCTTCCACGTCGTGCTCCTCGGCTGCGGCGGGTATCTGCTGTTCGCGCGGCTGACCCGGCCCGGCGGCGCGGCGCTGGCGGCGGCGCTGGCGCTGACGTTCTCCGGGCCGGCGATGTCGCTGCTCGATGTCTCGAACAACCTGGCCACGTTCGCCTGGATCCCGCTCATGGTCTGGTGCGCGCTCAGCGGCGTCTCCGCGCGATTGAGTGCGGTGGCGATTGCGATGTCGTTTCTCGCCGGCGAGCCGTTCTTCGCCGCGGTGGGTGCGCTGCTTTTCGTGATCGCGCGACGAAAAGGATGGCGCGATCTCATCGACGTGGCGCTGACGTCGTTCACGCTGTCATCGATTCAGCTCCTGCCGTTCCTTTCCATGGTGCTCAGCAGCGATCGCGCGCACGGCGGACTCACCCGCGCGCAGCTCTTTCACGATTCGATGCCGCTGAGCGACTGGCTGCGCGTGGCCATCCCGCCGAACCTCCACGCCAGCGCCTACGATCCGCGGCTGGAAGAGCATTTCATTCCCATCGTCTACATCGGCGCGCTGACGATGTTGTTCGCGCTGATCGGCGTCATCGCCGCGCGGCGCCGCGCGCTCGGATGGATCGCGCTCATCGCCGTCTGCGTGCTCATCGGAGCCGGCAGTCATTTCGCGCCGGTGGCCGAGCTGCTGGTTCGGTTGCCGGTGACGCTCTTCCGCTATCCCGCACGCGTCGTGCCGCTGGCGGCGCTGGCGATCTGCGCGCTGGCGGCAATCGGTTGCGATCGCGCGATCCGCGCTCCGCGCTGGCAACTCGTCATCGCGCTGCTGATCGTCGTCGACGTCGTGATTCAGATTCAGCCGCTCCTGATCACGGCGACGTTCGATCAACATCGCGTTCCCTATCCGCCGGCGATCGGCCGCGACTCGAAGATCGTGCGCGTCGACATGACCCGCAGCTTCGATCGCGACGCCTGGATCTCGGGATACCTCAACCTCTATGACCGGCGGTTCGATGCCTGGACGGCCTCGCCGGTCGCGTCGCAGCGCTACGCCACGCTCTATCAGTCGGCGATCACGCATCGCGACGTTCCGGCATTGAGCGCGCTCTCGGCAGGCTACGTGATTGCACCCGGCGCGCTGGCTGCGTTCGAACCGGCGGCCACTCTTCGCGGCGCCGTGGTCCACCGCAATCGCGGCGCGTTTCCATTAGCGTACGTGATTGCCGATACGACGCGGCAAATGATGCCGGTGACGAGTCTGGCCTTCACGTCATCGTCCGTCTTCATCGACGTCGACGCGCCAGCCGCGGGCGATGTGGTGGTCACGCAGCAGGCGGCGCAGGGATGGAGCGTCACCGTCGACGGAGTGCCCGGAAACCCGCATGAATCCTCGGTTTTTCGCGCGGTGCACGTTGCTCAGGGACGTCACGCAATCAAGTGGATCTATCGGCCGGTGTCGCTGATCATCGGCGCGATTCTCACGCTTGCTGCGCTCATGCGCTTGCTCCTTTCACCCATGTTTGTCAAGCGCACGCGCACGTAAATTTTCTTTGTGTGTCCCTCAAAATTGCGTAGTAACTTTCGTGAAGGAGGGGTGTAGAATCCCGCTCCTCCAAAGACAGGCAGGGGCAAACTCAATGGTAAGTATCGATGATCGTTTGAACCAGATCATTCGCGAATTGATTGGAAACGGGATCACACTCGAGCAGGCTGTCGAAGCCTTCGAGGGGAAGTACATCGTGGCGGCCATGTCGGCCAGCCGCGGCAACGTCACGCAGGCGTCAAAGGCGCTGGGCGTGCACCGCAACACGCTTCACAACAAGCTTCGCTCGCAGACGATGTTGAACGGCTTCGCCGATTCCATCCGTCCCGTGCGTCGCCGCCTTTCCGCAAATCGCGTGACCGCGCCGAAGTCCTCGAACGGCAAAACACGGTCGCGCTGAATCTAAGGATCCATTGCCTCAATCTCTTTCTCTCCCCGGATCCGCTGGCCTCAGACAATCGATCACCGACCTTCTTCGCCAGCGCGGCAGCCGGATGCTTCCGGTCAAGGACATTCATGAGCGCCTTGCGGACTCCGACCTGACCCGCGAGCAGGTCGAGCGCGCCGTCAATGAGCTGGAGCAGGACGGCATCATCGTGGCCGTTCGCGGCAAGCGCTACTCGCTGCTCGAGTTCACGCCGTACCACGCCGGCCAGATCCGCGTGCACCCAGACGGCTACGGCACGGTCTTCGGCGGAGGCGGCACGGAGCCCGACGTCTTCATCGACCGCCGCTCGATGAAGGGCGCCATGAACGGCGATCTCGTCGTCGTCCGCATTGACAAGCACAGCCCGAAGTACCACACCATCCGCCAGCGCAAGCTCATCGTCGGCGAGGTTGCACAGGTTCTGCGGCGCGCGCATCGCACCGTGGTCGGCCGTTTCCACACCGATCCCGATCAGCCGTTCGTCACGCCGTTCGACTCGCGCCTCGATCACGACATCGTCATCGATGCCGACGCCACCATGGACGCGCGTGATCAGGAGATGGTCAACGTCGAGATCGACCGCTATCCCGATCGCTCCAGCCACATCGCCCGCGGCCGCGTGGTCGAAGTCCTCGGCATGATCGGCGAGCCGGGCGTCGACATCGAGCTGGTCATCCGCAAGTTCCACATCCCGCACAATTTTCCGGCCGAGGTTCTCGCTGCCGCCGATGCGGTGCCCGATGAAGTCAAACCGGAGGAGATCGCCAAGCGCGTCGATCTGCGCGAGAACAACATCGTCACCATAGACGGCGAGACGGCGAAGGATTTCGACGACGCCGTCCAGGTGCAGCAGCTCCCGAACGGCAACTACCTCCTCGGCGTGCACATCGCCGACGTCTCGCATTACGTCACCGAGGGAAGCGCGCTCGATGAAGAAGCGTTCGAGCGCGGGACCTCGGTCTACTTTCCCGGCCGCGCCGTGCCGATGCTGCCCGAGCGCCTGTCGAACGGCATCTGCTCACTGAATCCGCGCGTGGAGCGGCTCACGTTTTCGGTCGACATCGAGATCGACAAAAAGGGCCGCTTCGTCGATCGCAAGATTTATCGCTCGGTCATTCGAACGAAAGAGCGGATGACGTACACGCTGGTCAACGCCTTCCTCGTCAACGAGGGCGTCGCACAGCCCAGCGGCCCGCCGCCGCACGGAGTCGTCGTCCCCGAGGCCGGTGAGTTGCGCGCGAAGTACGGCTATCTGCTCGCTGATTTCACGCGGATGCATGCGCTGTACGACATCCTGCGCAAGCGCCGCGAAGCGCGAGGTTCGATCGACTTCGATCTACCCGAGGCCGAGGTCATCCTCGATGCCGCCGGCGTCATCGATGCCATCAAGCCGACCGAGCGCAACGTCGCGCATCGCATCATCGAAGAGTTCATGCTCGCCGCGAACGAAGTCGTCGCCTCCGAGCTGGTGTTCGCCAACCAGCCGGGCATTTTCCGTTGTCACCAGCAGCCCGACCCGCAGAAGCTGGAAGACCTGCGCGAGATCCTCAAGGAATTCAAGCTCGCGTTGCGCGGTGACCTCGAAGAGATGCGTCCCGGCGAACTGCAGCGCGTGCTGAAGTCGGTGGAAGGGACGCCGGAAGAACGCTTCCTGACCAACATCGTTCTCCGGTCGATGAAGCGCGCTTTTTACTCCGAGGCCAACGTCGGCCATTTCGCGCTGGCGATCGCCAACTACGCCCACTTCACCTCGCCGATCCGCCGCTATCCCGATCTCATCGTCCATCGCCGCCTCGGCGAATTGATCGAGAAAGGTCCGATGCACGGCGAGCGGCTGGCGGAAGTCGAGCGCGCGCATCCGCTCTACGCCGCGCAGTCGAGCGACCGCGAACGACGCGCGGACGAGGCCTCGCGCGAAGTCCTCGAATGGAAGAAGGTCATCTTCATGCGCGACAAGGTCGGCGAGTCGTTCACCGGCACGGTCACCGGAGTGGCTGCGTTCGGACTCTTCGTCGAGCTCGACGAGATCTTCGTGCAGGGGATGGTCCCGGTGGCGACGATCGGCGGCGACTTCTGGGTTTTTCGCGAGCGCGAGCACCGCCTCCGCGGCGATGCCACCGGCCGGGAGTTGCGCCTGGGCGATCACGTGACCATCATGGTGAAGTCGATCGACGAGGATCGCCACCAGATCGAGTTCCGTTTGCTGGCGATCGGTGGATCGCCGATTGCACTGCGCGAACGGTAAGAACGATGGCCGACCAGAACGACCTCACAAACCAGATCTCTTCTCTCGTCGATGAGCGTGTGGCGCTCGAAACCCGTTTGCAGAACGAGCCCGGCGAGCTCACCGAGGCTCGTGCCCGGCAATACGGGGATGATTACAACGCGCTCCAGCGCAAACTCGCTGGCCTCTTCAAGCAGACCAGCGATGAGACCCAGCGCATCACGCTGATGCTGGAGTTGATGCGCATCCTCGAAAACCGCCTGGTCTACCTGCACAACTTCATCGTCGACCCGACCTCGGACAGCCGCATCCTGGCGCAGCTGGTCACGCAGTTCATCGAGCAGCTCACCTCGCAACGAAGCCGGGTGCTGACGCCCCTCGAAGCAACGTACTACCGCGCCGTGGCCACGCTCTATGCTGGCGACGTAGCCGGCGCACGTAGCGGCTTCTCCGCCGCATGCGCCTCCGAGGAGTCCGACGAAGCCAACGACATCAAGTACAAGTCGTACGTCATCCTCGGCCATCTCTCACACGTAGACCACGACTACGCGAAGGCGAAAGACCTGCACGAGCAGTCGATGCGCTATTCGCAGAACAACAACGTGACCGCGCAGGCGCTCGCACTCAAGGCCCTCAACTCCTACGCCCTCGGCGACCGCGACGAGGCCCTCCGCCTGTTCAAAGAATCGCTCCAGCTCTTCGACGCCAACCAGCCGTTCTTCAACTCCTACTTCTTCCGCAACGCCCTGCTTTTCTGCGGCTCGATCCATTTCGACGGCCGCGACTACGACGGCGCTCTCCCGTACTACCAACGCGTCCTCGAAAACGCCGAACAGACTTCCTACGACTACTTCGACGCACTCACGCACCTCGGCCGCATCGCCTACGCCCACCAAAAGTACGACGACGCCGCGACATCCTTCGAAAAAGCCGTCCAGTCCCAGAAGCTCAACGAAAACGAATACATCATCGACACCTGGTTCTGGATCGCCCGCACCCACGTGAAGCGCAACGACACCGCCAGCGCCCGCCCGTACCTGGAAAAGATCGCGGCGACGGATGTGAAGTACGAGAAGAAGGCGCAGGCGGCGGAGCTGTTGCGCAAGATCGCGTGAGTGTTACGGCTCGACGTCCCAGGGCTTTTCCCACGGCCGGAGCTCGACGCCTCGCGATCGCAGGATCTCGTACGTGATCTTCTGCAGCTCGAGCAATTGCCTCACTTTCTCAGGCAAGGGCAACGCTCGCTGGACTGCGTGCAGTTCACGCTTGCCCTCGTGAAGGCGCGCGAGTAAGGCATCAGAGGATCTGGCGGGAGTTTCGGTCATCGTTAGAACATCAGTTTAAAGCGAGTCAGCACATCGTCCAGCAGATCAAGATCGATCGATGGCGAATCGCGAAGTGCGGCGGCTCGTTCACGTCGCTTTGCGGTGCGTGCCGAAGGCAGGAGGAAGAGCGCGATCAGATACTCGGGTCTGACCACGCGCAGGTCTACTCCAAAATATTGCCGATCGACCGCAGTTCGTATCGCCTCCTCGGCGAGCGCATCGAACGATGGAAGGAACTGCACCGGAACACCCTCGATGAAGACGTGCTCGTGTTCTGCCACGTATCCACGATCCGCGGCCCATCGATAGATGGGATCGAGCGAGACAAGCGGCCCGGCGGACGGCGGCAACAGGACAAGGACATCCAGATCGAAGGTGGGAATCGGTTCGATCCAGAACACGAGCGCCATCGCTCCTGCGACCGCCCAGTCCTCGATGATGCCCGCATCTTTCAGCTCGTTGACCGCGCGTAGCGCATTTTCGAATGACGCCATTCGCCGAGTATACGTGGCTGTTTGCGCTATCCTTTTCCCCCACCAAGATCGGAGACTCCTGACATGACCGTGCAGGCCTCGGCGTCCTCTCTCGAGCGGGAGCTCGAGTATCGGAAGAAGCTCACCGGGATCACCAATCAGATCAATGCGGCGGAGTCGATTCCGCACATTCTGATGACGCTCAAGGACAAGATCCTGGAGCTGCTCGATGCCGAGCGGATGACCATCTACGCCGTCGATACCAAGAACCAGGAGCTGTATTCGCTGACCAAGGTCGGCGACGTGCCGAAAGAGATCCGGGTGCCGAAGTCTTTCTCCTCGATTGCCGGCTTCACCGCGCTGGCGCGGAAGACCATCAACATCAAGGATGCCTACGAGCAGACGGAGTTGGGGAAGTTTCACGCCAACCTGCGCTTCGATCAGCGGTGGGACAAGCAGACCGGCTTCCGTACCAAGGCCGTTCTCGCGGTGCCGATCCTCTTCGAAAAGTACCTCCTCGGCGTGGTGCAGCTGATCAACAAACGGCACGGGGTCGCCTTCACGGCGCAGGATGAGGATGCCGCCGAGGAGATCGGACGGATTCTCGGGATCGCCTTTTACAACCAGCATCGCGCCACGCGGCAGACCAAGCCCTCGCGCCTCGGCGCGCTCGTCGACAAAGGGATCGTCTCGGAGAAAGACATCGAGGCCGCCGTCTCCAGCGCGCGCGTCAACAACTCGACGATCGAAAAGGTGCTCATCGAGGACTACAACGTCCCGAGGGAGGAGCTGGGGAAATCGCTGGCCGCGTTCTACAGCACGAGCTTCTTCAGCTACGACGGCACGCAGACGATTCAGAAAGAGTTCCGCGATCGCGTTCCCTCCGACATGTGGAAAAAGTACGTCTGCGCGCCGATCGAGCGGCGGCCGGGACTGCTGGTCATTGCCGTCGACGATCCGCACGACCTGACGCGACTCGACGCCATCCGGGCCATGAATCTCGCGCCGCGGTACGACTTCTGGGTCGGGATGAAGCACGAGATCCTGGCCTACATCGCCACGTCGTACGGCGAGGCCGAAGAGACGACGACTGACAGTGCCGATCTGGCCAAGATCCTCGACCAGCTTGGCGAAGGGGATGGGCCTGCCGAGGAAGAAGAGAAAGAGAAGGACGAGATCGACGAGACCGATTCGGGCATCGTCAAGCTGGCCAACCAGCTCATCATCGAAGCGGCGCAGCGCGGCGCCTCGGACATCCACATCGAGCCGGACGGCGCCAAGAATCCGTGTCTGATCCGGCTGCGCGTTGACGGCGACTGCGCGAAATTCATGGAGATCCCCGGCCCGCATCGCAACGCGCTCGTGCAACGCCTCAAGATCATGGCCAAGCTCGACATCTCCGAACGCCGCAAGCCGCAGGACGGCAAGATCCGCTTCAAATCGTCGAAGGGCGTGATCGAGTTACGCGTGGCCACCATCCCTACGACCAACGGCAACGAAGACGTGGTCATGCGCATCCTGGCGGCATCGAAGCCGCTGCCGATCGAGAAGATGGGATTCAGCGAGCGGAATCTGAAAAACTTCAAGGAGATCCTGTCGAAGCCATACGGAATCTGTCTCGTCGTCGGTCCGACCGGATCGGGCAAGACCACCACGCTTCACTCGGCCCTCGGCTCGATCAACACCGAGGACATGAAAATCTGGACGGCGGAAGACCCGGTCGAAATTACGCAGAAAGGACTGCGACAGGTGCAGGTGCAGCCGAAGATCGACTTCACCTTCGCCGCGGCCATGCGCTCATTCCTGCGCGCCGATCCGGACGTGATCATGGTCGGCGAAATGCGCGATCACGAGACGGCGGCCATTGGCATCGAGGCCTCGCTCACCGGCCATCTCGTCTTTTCCACGCTGCACACCAACTCGGCGCCGGAGACGATCTCGCGTCTGCTGGACATGAACATCGATCCCTTCAACTTCGCCGATGCGCTCCTCGGCATCATGGCCCAGCGCCTGATTCGCACGCTCTGTCCGAAGTGCAAGGAGCCGCATCATCCGTCCGAGGAGGAGTTCGACGAGCTGATGGAGATCTACGGCCGCGATTTCTTCCCCGACCTCGGCATCAAGTACTCGGCGGATTTCACGTTGTACGAACCGAAGGGCTGCTCGAATTGCAACAACACCGGCTACAAAGGCCGCATGGGCGTGCACGAGCTGCTGACCGGCACCGACGAAGTGAAACGCGCCGTGCAACGCCGCGCTCCGATCGACGAGCTCCGCAATCTGGCCATGCAGCAGGGGATGCGCACGCTGCTGCAGGACGCGCTGGAGAAAGCGATGCGCGGGATCACGGACGTGAAGCAGGCGCGGTCGATCGCGGTGAAGTGACACAAAGCGTAGCGCCGGCCAGCGGCCGGCGCTACGCTACGGTGCGTTAGAATCCCGCAACGATCCCGCGCGGGCGAGTGTGTGATGCGCGGAGCGGGGTCGACATCACGAAAAGCATGACCACCACCTACGACAGCTCTGCCATCGAAGTCCTCACGGGACTCGAGCCGGTGCGCAAACGCCCCGGCATGTACACCACCACCGAACGGCCCAACCATCTCGCGCAGGAAGTCATCGACAACTCTGCCGATGAGGCCATCGCCGGACACTGCGACGAGATCGTCGTCACACTCCACGATGACGGCTCGCTTTCCGTTGCCGACAACGGCCGCGGCATGCCGGTCGACAAGCACGCCAAAGAAGGCGTGACCGGCGTCGAAGTCATCCTCACGCGACTCCACGCCGGTGCGAAGTTTTCCGACAAGAGCTACCGCTTCTCCGGCGGACTGCACGGCGTCGGCGTCTCCGTCGTCAACGCGCTGTCGAAGCGGCTCGAGGTACGCGTGCGCCGCGATGGCAACGAATACTTCATGGCCTTTGGCGACGGCAAGAAGAAGCAGGAGCTGAAGATCGTCGGCCAGGTCGGCAAGCGCAATACCGGCACGACCATCCGCTTCTGGCCCGATGAAAAATTCTTCGACACACCGAAGATCAATGTGCCGCGCCTCAAGCACGTCATGCGCGCCAAGGCGGTGCTCGCTCCGGGCTTGCGGCTGCGCTTCATCAGCGAGAGCGACGTTAGTGAGAATGAAGAGTGGTACTACGAGAACGGCCTGCCGGCGTATCTGATGTCGGAGCTGGCCGGGCTGACCACGATTCCGGAGATGCCGTACGTCGGCACGTTCAAAGGTTCGAACGAAGAAGTCGACTGGGCCGTGGTCTGGTTGCCGGAAGCCGATGCCGCCGATCTGGTCACCGAGTCGTACGTGAACCTGATTCCGACGGCGCAGGGCGGGACACACGTCAACGGATTCCGCACCGGGCTGACCGAGGCCATTCGCGAGTTCTGCGAGTTGCGCAACCTGCTGCCGCGCGGCGTCAAGCTGGCCCCGGAGGATGTCTGGTCGCGGTGCGGCTACATCCTGTCGTTGCGGATGACCGAGCCGCAATTCACAGGGCAGACCAAAGACCGGCTCTCGTCGCGCGAAGCGTCGGCGTTTGTCTCCGGCGTGGCGCAGGATGCGTTCTCGATTTGGTTGAACAACAACGTCGCCGACGCCGAGCGCATCGCGCAGGTTGCGATCTCCTCGGCGATGACGCGTCTTCGGCAGGGAAAGAAAGTCGAGCGCAAGAAGCTGACCAGCGGCCCCGCGCTGCCGGGCAAGCTGGCCGACTGCACATCGACCGATCTCAATCTCACGGAGCTCTTCCTCGTCGAAGGCGACTCCGCCGGCGGCTCGGCCAAGCAGGCGCGCGACCGCGAGTACCAGGCCATCATGCCGTTGCGCGGCAAGATCCTGAACACGTGGGAAGTCGATCCGAACGAGGTGCTCTCCTCGCAGGAAGTCCACGACATCGCCGTGGCCCTCGGCGTCGATCCCGGCAGTGACGACGTTCGTGGACTTCGCTACGGCAAGATCTGCATCCTCGCCGATGCCGACTCCGACGGCGCGCACATCGCCACGCTGCTGACGGCGCTCTTCGTCCGCCACTTCCGCAAGCTCGTCACCGACGGCCGCATCCACGTGGCCATGCCGCCGCTCTATCGCATCGACGTCGGCAAGAATGTTTTCTATGCGCTCGATGACCAGGAGCGGAACGGCATCCTGCAACGCATCGAAGCCGAAGGGATTCGCGGCAAGGTCAACATCCAGCGTTTCAAGGGCCTCGGCGAGATGAACCCGCTGCAGCTTCGCGAGACCACGATGAATCGCGACACGCGCCGGCTGGTGCAGCTCGTCCTCGTCGCCGAAGATGGCGCCGACGCAACGATCGACATGCTGCTGGCGAAGAACCGGGCGGGGGATCGAAAGATCTGGCTGACCGAGGAAGGCGACAAAGCGGAGATCCTCGACTGAGCGTCGGAGGTAAGGATTCGGAGTAGAATCCTTACCTGGAGTAAGACATGCCGACTGCGACCGTTACGAGCAAAGGGCAGGTGACCATTCCCAAGTCCGTTCGGGATCTCATGCACATTGATGCTGGCGATCAGATTGACTTCGTCGTTACCGACCGCGGTGACGTTCTCGTCAAGAGCGTCAGGCTTGATGTTCGCGAGCTACGCGGCCTTCTCCGACGTTCTGGCAAGCGCAACGTGCGCGTCGAGCAAATGAACGCAGCCATCCTGCGTCAGCATGCGAGAAAGCGGTGATCGGGATTGATACGAATGTCCTGGTCCGCTATCTGACTCAGGACGACGCGAGTCAGGTCCGGAAGGTGGACGCCCTTTTCGACGAGGCTATCGAGGATGGGTTGCGTCTCCGCATTGACGAGATCGTCCTGTGTGAAGTCGTATGGGTGCTTCGGGCAGCGTACCGGCTCGGCAAGCCTGCGATCGCTCAGGCTCTGGATAAAGTGATCAGCACCGCCGTTTTTTCCTTCGACGATCGTGAGCTCCTGCGGGGCGCACTCGCAGACTATCTCGACGGCCCGGGCGATTTCGCCGACTACGTGATCGGCCGCCGCAATGTACGCGGGGGATGCGAACACACCGTCACGTTCGACCGCCAGTTGCGCGGCGGTCCTGCCTTCATGTTGCTCTGAGTTTTTATGACGATCGCTTCCGTCTCTGACATCCGCGCGCAGTTCCCGGCGCTCGATCGCCTTCACAACGGAAAGCCCGTGGCCTACTTCGACGCGCCCGGCGGAACGCAGGTGCCGCGCGTCGTCGCCGAGGCGATGAGCGATTACCTGTTTCACCACAACGCCAACACGCACTGGCTCTACCCGACCAGCGAAGAGACCGACGCCATCATCGATCGTTCGCGCGAGGCGGTGGCCGATCTGCTCAACGCCGCGCCGCAGGAGATCGCCTTCGGCGCGAACATGACCACGCTGACGTTCCACCTCGGGCGCGCGCTCGGGCGGACCTGGCAGGCCGGCGACGAGGTCATCGTCACCGAGCTCGATCATCACGGCAACGTCGCGCCGTGGCGGGCGCTGGAGATCGATCGCGGCATCGTGGTCCGCACCGCGCGCATGATTCCGGAGACGGCGCAGATCGATTACGAGCATCTGGCGTCGCTGGTCTCGAAGCGCACGAAGCTGATCGCTGCCGGCGGCGCTTCGAATGCCACCGGCACGATCAACGACGTCGAACGCATCGCCGCGATCGCGCGCGATGCTGGCGCGCTCTTCTTCGTCGACGCGGTCCATCTCGTGCCGCACGAGTTGATCGACATCCAATCCCTCGGCTGCGATTTTCTGGCCTGCTCGTCGTACAAGTTCTATGGCCCGCACGCGGGGATCCTCTTCACGCGCCGCGAACTGCTCGATGTGCTGCCATTCCCGAAGCTCGATCCCGCGCCGGATTGGTCACCCGAACGCGCCGAGACCGGGACGCAGAATCACGAAGCGATCGCCGGCATCGGCGCGACGATCGATTTTCTGGCCTCGCTCGCCGGCGACGGCGGAACGCGCCGCGAGCGCCTCGCCCGCACGTACGAGACGCTGCACACACGCGGCGAGGTTCAAATGCGCGTGCTGTGGGACGGCCTGACGCGTTTACCTCGCGTCAAGGTGCACGGCCCGCCGCCCTCGGAGCCGCGGACGCCGACGGTGTCATTCACCATCGACGGAATCCATCCCGACGACATTGCCCGCCGCCTGGCCGCGTCCGCGCTGTTCTGCAGTAACGGCGACTTCTACGCCGCGACCTGCATCGAGCGGCTCGGATGTCCGGATGGGATCGTGCGGGTCGGCTGTGCGTGCTACACGACGGATGAGGAAGTTGGGAGACTTGTCGAACAAGTTTCCGTGATGGCGGATTGAAAAGCACAGACAGGAGTGTCTGTGCCACATCGCACCCCGGCATTTGAGAAATCTCGAGACTTGAAAGAGTCAATGTGGCACAGACACTCTTGTCTGTGCTGCTGAAAGTCACGCGATTCTGACCACCACGATCGTCACATCATCTTCCTGCGCCGCCGTTCCGCGAAACTCGTCGACGTCGCGGAGAACCGTGTCGCGGATCTCCTCGGCGGTCCCATCGCACGCGGCCACGATGCGGCCGAGGCGTTCGAGGCTGTACTCCTCGCCGTTTGCGTTCACCGTCTCGTAGATGCCATCGCTGTGGAGGACGAAGACGTCGCCGGCGGCGAAGGAGACCGTGCGCTGCGGAACGCTCGCGCCGAGGCGGGCGCCGAGGGGAGGAGCGAAAAGCTCGATCAGATCGGGAGTGCCGTCGTGGAGGTGGAGAAGCGGCGGGTGGCCGGCGGAGGCGATCGTCGCGCTGTGCGTTTCGGGATCGAGCAGCAGGACCGAGATCGTCACCATCATCCGGCGGCGGCTGCTGTGCGTCACCACTTCCTGAAGCCGGTCGAGGACGTGCGCGGGATCGAGCAGTTGATCGCGCAGCAACGTGAATCCGCTGCGGAGAGCGGAGAGCGTGATGCCGCTGGCCAGTCCGTGGCCGGCGACGTCACCGCAGACGATGGCCAGGCGTCCGTCGACGACGAAGTAGTCGTAGTAATCGCCGCCGACTTCGGTCGCCGGGAGCGACACGCCCGCCACGTCGGCCCACGGCAGTTGCGGCGGCGCCTCCGGGAGCATGCTGATCTGCACCTCGCGCGCGAATCGGAGCTCGTCGCGGATGCGCAGCTGTTCTCGGGCTTCGGTACGGCGCTGCACGCCCTCCTCGATCGCATTCTTCTTGACGCTGCGACTGGTGAGCGCGCCGCCGGCGAAACAGACGGCGTTCACGGATACCAGCGCGATGCAGATGCCGAATTTGTTCTGCTTCTTGCGTCCCGCGGGAACGAGAAGAAGCGCCGTGAAGATGACGGCCAGCATCATCATGTTGAGGATGATGCGCTGCGGCAGCAGCAACCGCAGCGCGATCGTAGCGGTCGGGAAAATCACGCCCCAAGCGATCCAACCTCCGTTGTCGTTCAGCGCGAAATAGATCAGCGACGCGAACTTGACGACGAAGAGCGTGATCAGCCAGCCGGCCAGATTGCGTCCGACCAGTCGCGCGTAGGCGCGCGGCGGCCGGCTGTCGCGCCGGCGGGCGCGGCGCAATTCGCTCATCGCGGCGATGATGAAGAGCGTGAGCAACGCGTCGCTGACAGCGACGACGCCATGCGCGAATCGCTGCTCCTTCGACATCACCGCGAACGGGATGAGGAAGAACGAGGTAATCGCGAAGAACCACGAGATCACGTACGCCCAGACGAGGTTCTGCTCGTCGAAGCGGCGCCGCACCATCTGCGGCTCGGTGATCTGTGCGAGTTGGTCGAGGGTCGGGCGATCCATCGGCGGCATTGTCGCCGATGAGTACGGCGAATCGCCGCCGGGGTTCCGTGGCCGGCACAGAACGCCTGTGCCGGCCGCGATTGTGGATGGTTAGTCTTGCGACATCGGGACTGTGACCGCGACCGTCTTCGTGGTCGTGTGGCCGCCGCCGTCGGTGCAGGTGATGGTGATCGTGTAGATGCGGCCGGTGCCGCTGCCCGAACGCTCGGCGCGCAGATTGACGTGATGCGCATCGACGATCTGCCAGTCGGGGGAGGCATCGCCGTCGCCGAGGCCGTTGACCGGCTCGTTGCTCGTCACCGAGGTGATCGTGCAGGCCGTGGTGCCGCAGCCGCCGCTGATGCTGTAGTTGACGGTGACCGCTGACATCTTGTGATTCGGCGGCCAGAGAACGGACGGATTGGTTGTTCCGCCGCCGATCACCAGCGGCGGCGCGGTGACGGTGATCGTCTGCGTGTCGCTGGCGCTGTTGCTGGCGTTGTCGGTGGCCGTCCAGGTGATTGTGGTCGTGCCGAGCGGGAACGGCGCGGACAGCGGCTGGCCGTCGCTCCGGACGCTGGTCACGGTCACGCCGGAGCATGAACCGGAGGCGGCCGATGTGCCCGGATCGACCGTGGCGCTGCAACTGGCGCCGGCGATGACGGTGATGTCGGCGGGCGCAGTGATCGACGGCGGCGTGTTGTCGGTGACCGTCACATGCTGCACGGCACTGGCGCTGTTTCCGTGGCCATCATTCGCGGTGTAGGTGACGTTGGTCGTTCCGAGCGGGAAGATGTGTCCCGCAGGAACGCCGGTGCGGGTGATCACCACGCAATCGCTGCAGTTGTCGTGCGCCGTGGCCACGCCGAGTTGGGCATCGCTGACGACGGCGGTGCACGACGGTCCGGCGGGAACGGTGACGTTGGCCGGCGGCGTGACCACGGGCGCGGTCGTATCGGCGGCGCCGGCGGTGAGGAGCACGCTGGTGAAGGCGGTGTTCATGTTGGGGACGATCAGGTCGGCCGCGCCGTCGCAGTTCAGATCGACCGCGGCAATCGCATTCGGCTGCCAGTGCGAGTTGAGGCAGGTGGGACCGTAGCCGACGCTGAGCGGGAGGATCGCGCCGAACGTTCCGTCGCCGTTGCCGGGCCGCGCGCTGAGATTGCTGCCGTCCGGCGTGCAGCCCGACTGGTTCGCCGTCACGATGTCGACGTTGCCGTCGCCGTCGAGATCCGCGAGGGCGACGAAGACGGGATTGGTGACCACGCTGTTGATCTGGAACCGATTGCGCGTGAAGGTGGCGTCGCCGTTGTTGCGCAGCACCGTGACGCCGCGCAGGAAGTTGCCGGAGGTGGTGACGAGATCGATGTCGCCGTCGTGGTCGATGTCGGCCGCCGCAACGTGCGCGGCGCCATCCGCGCCTTCGATCGGATCGGGGTAGAGGATGTACGCCGGCGCGCCGAACGTGCCGTTGCCATTGCCGAGGAAGATGGCCGTGCTGTCGCCGGTGGTGACGGCCAGATCGAGATGATGATCGCCATTCAGATCGACGGCGACGAGGGCGCTGGGCGAATGCGTATCGGTGGAGATGATCGCGGGCGCGGCGAAGTGGCCGGTGCCGTCGCCGGCGTAGAAGCGCACGCCGTTGGGCGACGCCGTTATGTCGATGGACAGCAGGTCGATGTGACCGTCCTCATTCAGATCGGTGGCCAGGAGGCGCGTCACGAAGCCGTTGGTGGCCGGGCTGTTCACCGGCGTTAGCGTTGTGAAGGTGCCGCTGCCGTCGTTGTTGTTGAGCAGGATGGAGATGGTGTGGCCGACCGGATCGATGCTGAATCCGGCCTGGTTGCCGACGGCGAGGTCGGGCGCGCCGTCTTCGTTGAAGTCGGCCGAGACGATGGCCACCGGCGTGACGAAGCCGGTGATCGTCGCCAGCGTCGGAAACGACCCGCCGCCGCTTCCGAAGCGAACGGTAACGCTGTTCCCGAACTGATCGGCGGTGGCGAAGTCGGTGGCGCAATCGTGATTGAAATCGCCGACGGCAACCGCCGAGGCACCGGAACCGCCGGTCAGAATCGTCGGAGGGGGATAGGAGATCGCGGCGACGAGAGGGACGGCCGCAAGCAGAGAGAGAACACACAGAACCATCGAACGCTGCATGGATTTGGCTCCTTCTTTGGTTTGCCCGCTCCCTGCCGAAGGGAGCGGAGGTGTCGAATGAGAGAGAGAACCGGAATGTAGGTTCGGTGCCCGAGTGGAGGTGTGATCTGACGCACAACCCGGCTGTCATTCCGAGAGACGCGAGGAATCCCCGGCAGGCCCGAGCGATCTTCAGCTATCGCGATTCGAGGGCGGGAGGTGGTAGGCGCGGTGCGCGCGCTGACCGCCGCACTCCTTCGCTCCAGCTCAAACGAATGAGCCGCGTTGTCCCAGCCTGTCATTCCTCGCGTTGCTTCTAATGACACGCCCGAACCAAACCTATCGAGAGTCCTCTCCCCGCGTCGAGCGGGGAGAGGGAGACACGTAGCGACTCTCGATGTTAGGAGCCGTGTCGTCTCCACTTCATCGGCCAAACGCCGTTAACCGGCTCGGAATGACAATCCGACCCTGCGAGGCTTCGCTCTTGCTGATCGCCGTGATCGATCGAGCTAGGATGAAAGCCATGACTACCGAGGCGCAGAAGTCCATGAGGGCTTTGAATGGCTTTCTGGGGAGATGCATACCCCATCGTAGGGAATGGGCGGAGGAGGCGCAAACGAGGTCAGACGAGTTTCAAGAACTCATCGGGCGTGAGCCGGATATCCTCGATGATCTTGCGCAACAGATTCGGCGAGATGTCACGGCCGACGTGGAATGGCACAGTCGTGACGCGGCCATCCGCGTGGCGGAACTGCTTATGAGATCCACGTTGGCGAACTTCCACGAATCCGAGTTGCCCGAGGACGCGGACAACTTCTCTCGTTTGAGAACCGGGAGCTTCGGCACTTCAACCTACTTGGACGAGCTGCGTTCCGACGAACTCAGCCTCGACCTGAGGCTCACCATCTTCAAGGAGCAAAGCCAGGACCTCGCGGAGGTTCGCATTTAGCTCGTCAAGCGATTCCGCCTGTGTGTGCGCTCCCGGAAACCCAGGGATGAAGCCGACGAAGAGGCCGGTTTCCGGCGACCGTTCGACGACGGCGGTGTAGGTCTTCATGTGAGAAGACTAACATGGCGACCAGCTTCCTTTGGGACAGCTGATTCGCTCGAACTACGATTAGTAGTCCCCCAACCCCAACTTCCCCCCCTCCCACACCCGCCCAAACTCCGCGGATGCGGACGCGGCATCCTTTTTCTGTCCGCGCAGCGCGGCGGCGAGGCCGAATAACGAGCGCGGGTTGTGCGGGTTGCGGGTGAGGTCGGCGCGGAAGACGTTTTCGGCGTCGGCGTAACGGTGCGCTCGGAGTAGTGCGGCGCCGAGGGTTTCGCGGGTGGGGTAGTACCAGTCGGTGGGCTCGTCGTAGTCGAGGGTGTCTTCCTGGGCCACGGCTTTGGTGTATTCGGCGATGGCTTGTTTCGAATCGCCGCGGGCCTCGGCGATACGGCCGGCCAGGACGTGCACCGCCACCTCGGCGACGGCTTTCTGGGAGTTCTGGAAGATGCCGGGATCGTCGGGAACGTTCGCGCGCGCGGCTTCGAAGGCCTTCTGCTCCGCTTCCGCGCCGGCGAGGTTGCCGAGTTTGGCCAAGGCGGTGCCGCGGGCGAAGTGGGTGAAGGTCGTCGAGAGCGGTCCGGCCTCCGCGGGTTTCGCGTGCAGGACGTCGTTCCACCGTCCGAAGCGGACGTAGAGGAGCAGCGTGCTCGCGGCCGCGTATTCGACCGGCGGCATCTCCTTGGCCATCGCCGCGGCATTGCCTGAGAACTCATCCGCCATCTTCTTCGCCCCGGCGAAGTTGCCGATCATCGAGTACGACGCCAGGCCGAACTGCAGGTTGTGGTTGTAGTACATCGCCGCATACAACCCCTCGGCGCCGTGATGTTTGATGAAGACGCGGTCGGTTTCGGCGGCCTTCGTGTTCGCCAGCGCCGCGCCGGCGTAGTTGCCGGTGCGCTGGTAGATGTGCGCGGGCATGTGGACCAGATGGCCGGACATCGGCGCCAGCGTCTTCAATCGAGTGGCGCTAGCAAGCGCGCGCTCGGGATGCGACGACGCTTCGATGGCGTGGACGTAGTAGTGATTCGCGCCGAGGTGGTTGGGATCGCGGCGCAGGACGGACTCGAGGACGGCGACGATCTTGGTCGTTCCCTCATTTGGTTTGCCGTCGTGGGACCAGAATTTCCAGGGATGCAGATCCATGAGGCTTTCGGCGTAGAGCGTGGCGATCTCGAGGTCGTTCGGGTACTTCTTCGTCAGCGCGCCCATGGCCTCGCTGTAATCGACGGCGAGTTTCTTCAGGTCGGCCTTCGGATCGTTGCTGTAGCGCTTCGACAACGCGGCGATGAGGCCGCGCTCCTTCGCGCTGGCGTGCGTCTCGTGCGCGAGCGCCGACTGGACGCCGTCGTACGCTTGCTTTTCGCGATCGGGATCGACGTCCATGTTGATGTTCGGCCCGAGGGCGAGCGCGGCGCCCCAATACCCAATGGCCAGATTGGGATCGAGCTCCGTGGCGCGCTGGAACGACTTGACCGCCGATTCGTGGTTGAAGCCGTAGACGTACTTCATCCCCTGATCGAAGAAGCGCTGGGCCTGCGCGTTTTTCGTCGAGACCGGCCAGTGAACATGGCCGAGGCCCGGCTCGAGGGTCATGGGCTTGGCATCGCCGTGCGACGCCATGTGATCGGGCTGCGCGAACGCCGGCGCGGCGGCGAGCAACGAAAGAAGGAGAACGCGGAAAATACGCATCGTGACCTCCTGAAGAATTATGCCCCAGGCTGTTCGACCGGAAACGCGGGAGAGGTGCCGCCATCATAAAGAATCTCGTAGCGCAGTTCGGTGGCGCCGACCCGGATCAGATCACCGCTGCGGAGGAGCGCGTGGAACGAGCGCGCGCCGTTGAGCCAGGTGCCGTTGCGGCTCTTGAGGTCCTCGATGGCGTAGCCGTCGGGACCGCGATAGATGCGCAGGTGGTGACCGGACACGCCGAGGTCCGCGAGCGAAATCTGGTTGTCGCGTTGCCGCCCGATCAGATACTCGGCCTCGGTGAGCGGAAACATCAGCCCCGTGTCTTCGCCGCTGACGATGGTGAGCTGGGCGATGGTCGGCTTGACCACATCCTTGTAGGAGAGCTTCGCTTCGACCGAGACCAGCAGGTTGGTGTCGTCGCCGACTTCGCGCACGGTCGAATCGGCGCTGAACGTGGCCGGCTTCTGCTTCATCGTCTCTTCCATGAGCGTGGCAGGACGCGAGCGGCCGGTGTCGTCGGGCGAGAGCGTGCGCGTGAAGACCTCGATCAGCTTGTTGGCGAAGAGGCCGTAGACGACGCGATAGACGTGAAGCGGATCCTCGTCGGCATCGTGCGGCAGGTCGGCCAGCGTGCGGCGGCCGTTGATGAGAAAAAGGATTTTCCACTCGTCGATCGACAGCGTGATTTTCTCGGTCTCCGGATTGGAGACGACGCGGAAGATCGTGGTGCTGTCGGGAAGAAGGCGCACGCATTCTTCCCACTCGGCGATGCGCCGCGCCCCCTCCATGATCAGGTTGGCCAGATCGACGGAGATGGTGACGGCGTAGGCGGGAAGGCCGGTGTTGTCGATGAAGGCGAACGTGCCGCCGGGCCAGACGAAACAGTCGTAGAGGATTTCGGAGACCTGCACTTTGAGGAAATCGCTGAGCTGCTGCTCGGTCAGCAGACCTTCGTTGACGGCCAGCTGGCCGAAGCGGCCGCCTTCGGCCTTCATCAGATTGTCGATGGCGTCGCGCTGCGTGGCGGAGATGTGTTTCTTGCGAAGGAGGACGGCGCTGAGGCGGAGAGTCTCCTGGTTCGTCCCGGCATAGACGACGGCGCCGGCGTCGAAGTAAACCGTGGCTTCGTTCGAGCCGTTGGCGAGCGTCAGCGTGCCGCTCTTTCGCGACGACGCCAGAAACGTCAGGACATCCGGCAGGCGAAAGGACGCAAGGCTCCCGCGGAGAGAAGGCTCGTTCATCAGGTGCGCCGATTGTAGCGCGCGAGGATGACGTGGTCGCGCGGTCTCGAGGTTGCGGCGTCACGCGGTTGGTGGATTCGAAAGCCCTTCGGCCTTTTACCACCCCGCGAGCACGTAACCGCGAGACCACGTAACCGCGATTACAATCGCCCGCCTCATGCAATCGAACTCGCGACATGCCGTCGCTGCAGGCTTTCTCGGATGGACGCTCGATGCGTTCGACTTTTTCGTCATCGTGTTCCTCTTCGACAAGCTGGCGGCGGAGTTTGCCGTGCCGAAGTCGCGGATCATCTTCACGCTGACGGCGACGCTGGCGCTGCGGCCGGTGGGCGCGATCATCTTCGGCATGCTGGCCGATCGCTACGGCCGGCGCATTCCGCTGATGGCGAACGTCATCTACTTTTCGCTGATCGAGCTGGCGACCGGGTTCTCCACGACCTTCACGCAGTTCCTCATTCTGCGTGCGCTCTTCGGCATCGGGATGGGTGGGGAGTGGGGCGTGGGCGCGTCGCTGGCGCTGGACAACACGCCGCGAAAATGGCGCGGAGTCCTCTCGGGAATCCTGCAAAGTGGTTATTCGATCGGCTACCTGCTGGCGTCGCTGGCCTCGCGCTCGATCCTGCCGCACTACGGCTGGCGGTGGATGTTCTGGATCGGCGCGCTGCCGGCGCTGCTGGCGCTCTACATCCGCTCGAAAGTGCCGGAGTCGGTGGCGTGGAAGGAGCATCGCGTAGCCGGCTTCGGCGAGATGCTGCGCGCGGTGAAGGGGCAGTCGAAGAGCTTCGCCTACCTCATCGTGCTGATGACGTTCATGATGTTTCTCTCGCATGGGACGCAGGATCTCTACCCCGATTTCCTCAAGAACGCGCACGGGGTGCCGGCGGCGACGGTGCCGAACGTGGCCATCATCTACAACATCGGGGCGGTGATCGGCGCGGTCATCTTCGGCCAGCTGTCGCAGAAGATCGGCCGGCGTTACAGCATGATCGCGGCGCTGGTCGTATCGCTGGTGGTGATTCCGATGTGGGCCTTCGGCGGGACGCTGATCGTCCTGGTGGTCGGAGCGTTCCTGATGCAGGTCGGGGTGCAGGGAGCGTGGGGGATCATCCCGATCCATCTCAACGAGCTGGCGCCCGATTCGGTGCGCGGCCTGATGCCCGGACTAGCGTATCAGTTCGGAATCCTCATCGCCGCGCCGACGAGCACGATCGAGGACCTGCTGCGCGAACGGTTCGGCTATGCGTGGGCGCTGGCCGGCTTCGAGCTGTTCGTGATGTTGATGCTAACGATCATCCTGCTCCTCGGCCGCGAGAATCACGGACGAGCGTTCCATTCGGGAGATCTGCTGATCGAGAAGGATTGATCAGAGCGTTCGCATCACCGCGAACAGCGAGACGGACGAAATCACGATCCAGAGGATCACGCCGAGGACCAGCGGGCGCGCGCCGACAGCAGCGATCGATTTGCGCGAGAGGCCGGCGCCGATCAGAAACAGCGTGATGGTCAGGCCGAGGCGGGCGATCGTCGTCAGCGTTGACCAGACCTCGGGCGGCGCAGGCACGTAGGTTCGGATCACCGATGCCACCACGAACCAGCCGATGAACCAGGGAATGACCACGCGCGCCGATTTGCGCTTGAAGAAGAACGCGGTCGCCAGCGTCAGGGGAACGATCCAGAGGGCGCGGGTCAGCTTGACGGTCGTCGCGATTTGAAGCGCGTCCGCGCCGTACTTCGCGGCGGCGCCGACGACGGAGCTGGTGTCGTGGATGGCGATGGCGGCCCAGACACCGAACTGCGGCTGCGTCAGGCCGAGGCGGTGGCCGATCATCGGGAAAATGAAGAGGGCGATCGAGTTGAGGATGAAGACCGTTCCGAGCGCGACCGACATCTCCTCATCGCTGGCCTCGACGACCGGACCGACCGCGGCGATGGCGCTCCCGCCGCAGATTGCGGTGCCGGAGGAGATGAGATGCGCGGTGGTGCTGCTGATGCCCATGGCCCGGCCGAGGAGAAATCCGAGGAGCAAGGTGCCGGTGATGGTGACGATGGTAAAGACGATGCCGGTGCGTCCCGCTTCGACCACTTTCTGCAGATTCATCCCGAAGCCGAGCAGGATCACCGAGGCCTGCAGCAGCAGCTTGGTGGCCTTCGAGTTGCGCTTGGGGAAAGGGTGGCCGAGCGTCAGCGCCAGAACCAGTCCGAGCGCCAGCGCGATCGGCGGCGATCCCCACGGCGTCACGCAGAAAACGAGCAGCGCGACGAAGACTGCTATGCGAAGCGCCTGCACTACGACACGTTGGCGCGGAAGAAGGCGATCGTTTTCTTCCACGCATCCGCCGCGGCCTCGGCGTTGTAGTTTCCGCCGGTGTCGTTGAAGAAGGCGTGGCCGGTATTGGGGTAGGTCACGAGCTGGACGTTTTTCCCCATTTCGGACAACTGCTTGGCCAGCGCGCGGCCTTTTTCGATCGGAACACCCTGGTCGTTTTCGGCGTAGATCAGCAGAATTGGGGCGGAGAGATTCGTCCAGTCGAGGTCGACCTTCTTGAACCCACCGTAGAAGCTGACGGCGGCAACGTTCTCCTTCGTTGCCGTGTACTGCGCCAACGCACCACCCATGCAGAATCCGACGACGCCGTAGGATTTCGATGTGCATTCGGGCCGGCTGAGGAGGTAGGCGCCCGCAGCGGCGATCTCTTTCTCCGCGCGGTCGGCGTCGAGCTCCATCAGCAGGCGTCCCGCTTCATCGGGTGAGGTTGTGGTCTTGCCGTGATAGAGGTCGGGGGCGATCGCGGAGAATCCCTCGGCCGCAAAACGGTCGACGATCTGTTCGATGTGCGGGACCAGTCCCCACCATTCCTGAATCACCACGATGCCCGGTCCCTGGCCCGCGAAGTATCCCTGGCAGGTGTGGCTGTTCGACGGAAATTCGATGCGCTCGCCCATCTGGATGCCCTCCTCGAAATCGGCGCGGATTCTAATGCAGGGGGAAACGGATCGTGTGGCTGGTTCGTATTCATGTAACAATAACCGGGCCCGGAGAGAGGGATTCGATGACATTGACGAAGGATCAGATTTCAGGCCTCGCCAAAACGCCGCAGTGTCCCCGTTGCGACCTCAACAAGACGATGGGCACTGCTCTCTGCCGCAGCTGCCGGTCGAAGCTGCCCGAGAATATGCGTCTGGCACTGGAGCGAATTCCGTCGAAAGACGCCTGGACCGTTTCCCGGGCGGTGCGTGCCGCGGCGCGCTACTTCGACGTTCACTTCCAGTCGGTGCGCAACTTCGGCGGCGGCAGACCGCGGTAGCTGAGAAAGCCAACGACTTCAGCAACCCAGAGACTCAGCAACCAAGCAACCTACTGATTCCGCTCCACGCGCTCGACGATATCCGCCAGATCGTCGATGTGCGCCTCGCGTGCTTTGGCCACGATCGCTTCCGTTTGCGTGCGTGACTGCGGCGTGCGCGCCCAGGTGGCCGCCAGCGACGCGCGTTTCATCCTCGTCGATGCGGCGCGCCAGGTGCGTAACTCGGTCACGCGGAGGGACTTCTCCACGTTGCCGGCGCGGACCGTTGCGATCGTCTGATCGGGGAGTGCACTCGGCTTGAATTCGATTTCGTACAACGCCGTCTCGTTGGGCGCGGGCGATCCGGCCAGCGCGTGATGGAAAGCGACGGCGTCGCCAAAGTCGAGATCGATCGGCGTCCCATTCGCGGATGGGGCATCGACGGAGACGCGCAGGAGCCACTTGGTCGAGTTGAGCGGCATCGCCGCCGCTTCGAGCTCGACGCGGAGCGCGGCCGGCGCGCGCTCGGGCGCAGCGAAGTGCTGCACGATGGCCGAGGTGTCGACGGAGCGCAGCGTCTCGCCGCGCGAGATCGCGTCTTTGATCGCCCCGAAGTCGCGCGGCGCTTCGGAGTCGCGTTCCCTGCGCTCGCTGGGAGCGGGAGCGGCGGCGGCAGACTTGGCCACCGAACGGTCCGGCGCGAAGCCGGAAGCGGCGCCGCCCTGGACCGCGCCAACCGGCGCAGCCTGATCCATGGCCGCGACGGGAGGCGGAGGAGGCGCGATCATCGGCGCCTCCGCCGTCGCCACGATCTGTTCTTTTTTCAGCCTCGGCGTTTCGTCCTCGATGTTGTTGGCGAGAGCCATCGTGCCGGTCGACATCTGGACGGCTTCGTTGTGTTTCGCTTCGGCGATCGTGGCATTCGGAACAGCCGCGATGCTGCCGGGCGGCGGGGCGCTTGGCATCGTCGGAAGGTCGGATCGCGTTTGTGGCCGTGCGCTGCCCGGTTCAGGCGGCGTGTTCGGCAGCGCCACGGCCGTGCGAACGGGCGTGGCGGCGGCTCCGTCCGATGCGAAGCGCGTATTCGATTCCGTGTGCGAGACCAGGCGCAGCACGAGATAGAGCGACGAGACGAGAAAAATGATCGATGCGGCGATGCGGAGATTGAACATCGCCGATTTCCGCGACTGCGTCCGCTCGGCTTCGAGTCCGAGGTGCGCGGGGATCTCGCTCTTGATGCGGTCGGCCAGACCGGCGGGCGGCGTTGCCACCGGCGCCATGGTCAGCTTCCGCTGCAGGTCAGCTTTTCGATTCCGTGTCATGGTCTTTCTTCCTCAACGTTCCCGCCGAGGGCTTCTTCCAGCAGAGAGAACGCTTTGTGCAGCCGCTTGCGGATCGCGACGGTGGTGATCTCCTCGATTGCCGCGATCTCCTTGACTGCCAGACCGCCCCAGAAGTGCGCGGTCACTGTGAAACGAAGGTCTTCCGGCAGCCGCAGCACCGCCGCGCGAAGTTGCTCTCCCTCCTCGGCATGGCTGAGCAACTCCTCGGCGCCAGGTGCGTTGTCGGGCAACTCCGGGGCATTTTCGTCATCGAGCGACTTCATCAGCCGCGGCCGGCGGATGTGATTGAGAAACGTGGTGTAGCCGATGCGGTAGAGCCAGGTGAAAAACTGCGACCGGCCGTCGAATCCGGGCAACGCTTCCCACGCCTTCCGATAGGTTTCCTGGGTCAGATCCGAGGCAAGGTCGCGGTCGCCGCACAGACGAACGATCGATGCGAAGACCGATGAGTAAGTGCGATCGACGAGCTCTTCCGCGGCGCTGCGATCTCCGCCACGAATCGCGGCGAGCAGGCGGCCTTCCTCATTCCAGGCTGGAATCACCGCATCATGCTCCGGCCGCAGGACCGGAAAGGGGGCCACATTGCTCACCCCGATAAGACACGGCTCTGCGACATTTGGAAACCAAGGTTTGGGTATCCTATCCGACCGATGAAACGCTTCCTCGCCTTCGCCCTTCTCTTCGCCGCCGCCTGCCGCTACGAGCCGCCCGCCGGAACGATCGACGGTTCATCGCATCAAAAGGACGTCGACGCGTGGAAAGCGCATCGCGCCGAGCGGCTGAAAGCGCCCGACGGCTGGCTGACACTGGCCGGCCTTTACTGGCTGAGCGAGGGGAACAATGATGTCTCGCTTCCATCGAAGCCGCCGGTCTCCTCGCAGTTCGTACTGGCAAACGGGAAAGTGACGCTTCAGCCCAATCCAGCGCTGACGATCGATGGCAAGCCGGTGACCGCGCCGGTGGTGCTGAACAACGATACGGAGACGAAACCGACCGTCGTCCGCACGGGCACGCTGTCGTTCATGGCCATCCGTCGCGAGGACGCGGCGCACGGACCGCGCTTCGGCATTCGCGTGCGTGACACGGACGCCGAGGCCCGCAAGCACTTTCTGGGGCTGGAGTACTTTCCGCTCGCTGCAAACGCTCGCGTCGAAGCGCGTTTCGAGCCCTACAACCCGCCGAAGAAGATCCCCATCACCAACGTCCTCGGCATGACCGCCGACGAAGTCTCGCCGGGCGCGCTCATCTTCACTCTGCAGGGCCACGAGTTCCGCATCGATCCGATCCTCGAGCAGGGGGAGACCGACTACTTCATCATCTTCAAGGACGCGACGAGCGGGAAGGAGACGTACGGCGCCGCCCGCTACCTCTACGCGCATCCGCCCGACGCGAACGGGAAGACCATCGTCGATTTCAACAAGGCCTACAACCCGCCCTGCGCATTCACGCCGTACGCAACGTGCCCGCTCCCTCCGCCACAGAACCGGCTACCGATCCGGATCGAAGCGGGCGAGAAGAAGTACAAAGGCGGGCACGCCTAGCGCGTCTGTCGTTCGTCCGCGAGCACCTGAGCGACGCAGGCGGTGACGTTCTTGCCGGTCTGAATGTCGAGAAACTCGTTCGGACCGTGGGCGTTGCTGTGCGGCCCGAGAACGCCGGTGATGAGGAACTGCGCATTGGGGAAACGCTGGCCGAGCATCCCCATGAACGGGATCGAGCCGCCTTCGCCCCAGGTCGTGGCCGGCTTGCCGAAGAATGTCCGCGAGGCAGACTCGATCGATTTCTCCAGCCAGCTGTCGACCTTCGGCACTTCCCACCCGCCGCCGCCTTTTTCGGGTTCGAACTCGACGCGCGCACCGTACGGCGGATCGCTCTCCAGCAGTTCCTTCAGCTTCCGATCGAGAGTGGTGGCATCGAGCGTCGGCGGAACGCGGAGCGAGAGCTTGATCGACGTCTTCGGGCGAAGAACGTTCCCGCCCTGCACGAGATCGGGCAGTCCGGCCTGCCCGGTGTAGGAGAGCATCGGGCGCCAGGTCCGGTTGAGGAGCAGTTCGACCGCGTCATCCGCCATCGGCCGCATGCCGGGGAGAAAGGGGAACTTGTTGTAGATCTCATCGCCCAGGATGCGGGCTGTCTCGCGGACTTCGGCCATGCGATCGGCCGGTACGTCCACGTGCAGCCATTCGGGGATGATCCGGCCCGTCTTCGCGTCCTCGAGGCGATCGAGCAAGATGCGCAGGATGCGGAAGCTCGACGGAACGATGCCGCTGGCGTCGCCGGAGTGAACGCCTTCGCTCAGGACCTCGACGGTGAGGTTGCCGACGATCGAGCCGCGCAGGGAGGTGGTCATCCACAGCTGGTCGTAGTTGCCGCAGCCGCTGTCGAGACAGATGACCAGGCGCGGCGTGCCGATCTTGTCGGAGAGGAGGTCAATGTACGCCGGCAGGTCGAGCGAGCCGCTCTCTTCGCAACATTCAATGATGATGACGATGCGCGAATGCGGCGTTCCCTGCTGTTTGAGTGCGCGGATGGCGGTGACGGCCGCGAAGATGGCGTAGCCGTCGTCGGCGCCGCCGCGGCCGAAGAGCCTGCCGTCGCGGAGGACGGGCGTCCAGGGACCAAGACCGGCATCCCAGCCGACCATGGCCGGCTGTTTATCGAGATGTCCGTACATGAGCACGGTAGAGGAATCGTCCCCGGGAACTTCGATGAAGATCAGCGGCGTGCGTCCCTCGAGCTCGTGCGTCTCGATCCGCAATCCTTCGATCTGCTGCTCCTCGACCCAGGCACGGGCAAGGGCTACGGCCTGACCCATGTAGCCGTTCTGCTTCCAGTCGGGATCGAAGAGGGGCGACTGGTTCGGGATTTGGATATATCGCTGGAGCGTGGGGACGATGGAGGCGTCCCAGATCTGGTCGACGCTGCTGGCTATCTGTTCTGACTTCATCGAGTTACCTTTTGTGCGGGTGGCGTTTTCGCCGGCGGAGGATAGCATCAGATCCGATTGCGGCAAGGGAAAACGGCGGGCGAGGCCGTCTAAAAATTACCGACACCTTTCCGCTACTACATCGGGTATGATTTGCGCGTTCAAACGGGTCCCATTCCAGGAAAACTGACGTCTCGAAGGAAGTTCGCACTTTTCGTATTTCGTGGTATCGTCTGGGCACCTAATCCATAATTATCGACTCGCAACTTCCAAGAGAGAGGAAGAGGGACGCGGTCGTGCTCGATCCAAACGTGCTGGACACCATCACAGCTACTCCGTCGACACCCCCGGCCGCAGAGGTCGAAGCGATCCTTCCTTCGCCTGTCGAACCGCCTCAGGATCCTCAGCCGGAAGACATCGGTGAGTTGTACGTACGCCACCGTCCGCTGTTGCTCCATGTCGGTTGCCGCAAGTTCCGCATTCCGGAATCGGAAGCGGAGTCGCTGATCCAGGAAGTCTTCCTGTCGTTCATGACCACCACCACGAAGGTCGAGAACATCCGGGCGTGGCTGGTGGCGGCGATGTGCAATGCCAGCCGGCATTACTGGCGCGGCCAGGGACGTACCGAGGGGCTCCCCGAGGATTTCGACGATCACACCGATCCGTCGTCGAGCGGCATCGCCGAGAAACTGGCGATGGTCATCACCATGCAGCAGGCGCTCGATTACCTGCAGCCGCGCTGCCGCGAAACGCTTTACCTCCACTACTACGAAGGCCGCTCCGCAAACGATGTTGCGGTCTCGCTCGACACGACGTCGCGCTACGCGGAGAAGCTGATCCACAACTGCCTCAAACGCGTTCGGGAGATCTACCTCAGCATTACGGCGGTGAAGCGATGATGATCGAACAGCACTACGACGAAGAAGTGCTTGCCGGATTCCTGGGCGAGCCGATCGACTCCGCAACGCGCGACAAGCATCTGGCCGGCTGTTCGCTCTGCAAGCGAACACTCGACTCTCTGCGCGGCACGGCCACCCTCCTGAAGCAGGGAGAGGTCTGGCAACGGCAGTCGTTCTCCAGCGCTCCCCGTCCGGAGACGCTCTCTTTCCTGCGCGGCGTGCAGCAGACGATGAACGACGAGAACGCCGCGGCCGAGATCTACGTCAAACAGCTCCTGGCCGGATCGCGCGAAACCTGGGCGCCGCGACTCGCGCAGCATCCCGAATGGAGGACGGCAGGCGTGGTGCGCAAGCTGATCGCCGCCACGGACCGCTACAACTACAGCTCCCCGCTCGATGCCGTCGAGCTCACACGGATTACCGCCGACGTGGCCCAATCACTGCCTTCGAGCCGGCATCGTGACTCGCTGGTGGCAGATGCCTGGCGGGAGCATGCGTATGCGCTGTTGGTGATCGGCTCGTACAACGCGTCGATGGAAGCGGTCAATCAAGCGGACCACGTCATGCCGGTCGACTCCGACTTCGCGCGTGCGCGGACGATGCTCATGCGTGCCCTCGTCCTTCGCAGCATGGAGAACTGGACAGACTCGGCGATGATGGCGCGGGCTGCGGCCGCCGATTTCCGCAGATACGGCGACTTCCAGAAATACTGTTCGGCAAGAATCAGCGAGGGCATCGTGCTCTACGACAGCTCGCAATATCGCCAAGCCATCGAGGTCTATGCCGAGCTTCTGCCATTTCACGCGCAGATGCCGAAGCAGACCCTCGCATTGGCGCTTCACAACGAGGGCCTCTGCCATCGCGAGGTTGGGGAGTTCGAGCGGGCGGAGGGCTGCTTCGTGAAAGCGATCGCACTCTTCGATCAGATGCAGAACACAGCGCTGCGGGCCAAGGCTCACTGGCATCTCGCTCGCGTTCTGATGCGCCAGGGCAGATACGACTCGGCGCTTCAGATTCTGACTCCGCTGCGTGCCGAGTTCGCGGAGCTCGGTATGTCTCATGACCTTGCCTGTGCCTCGACGGATGCGGCCGAGAGCCTGCTCGCCGTCGGCCGTCCTGCTGAGGTCGCTGCGATGTGCCAGAAGGCGATCGAATACTTCCGGGAAGCGGGTTTGGCGTACTCAACCGGCGCAATGACGGCTCTGGCATTTCTGCAGGAGGCGGCGAGCGCGGGTAGACTCACGATCCCCGATGTTCATGACGTGCGCCTCTATTTCGAGCGTCTGCCTCAAAAACCGAGCCTCGTCTACGCGAAGTCGTTTTCCTAGTTTTCTCGCCAGAAAGGCCGCTTTTTGAAACCATCCTCAGATCGAGGGTAGGGAAAACCGCGCGCCAGACACTCCTATCAACAGGGCGCCCTCCATTTCCAGTCTGCTCGAACGAGCTACCGAGGAGGGTGTATGCATCGCCGTGTAATCGCTGCGTTTTTTCTGGTTGTCTGTCTCACGACAGCCGCGCCTGCCATTTCTGCCCCAAGCCGTGGATCTGATCCCACGCTTGTCGACCGTATCGTTCGGACGCTGAAGAAGATCTTCACGCCCACGGTCCTCGATCTGAACGATCCGATTCCGCCGAAACCTTAGCCTTCCCTTTCGTACAATACGACCACTTATCCGCTGGGGAGCTTGCGCATGTCGGTCGTTTTGTCCGTTCGGGATGTGGTGAAGACGTTTGGCGACGTGCGGGCGGTGGACGGGATCTCGTTCACCGTCCAGCGCGGCACGATTACCGGGTTGCTCGGCCGCAACGGTGCCGGGAAGACGACGACCATCCGGATGATTACCGGCGTCTTCTTTCCCGACGCCGGCTCGATCGAATGGCTCGGCAGCGAGCGCGACGCGCGCGATCGCATCGGCTACCTTCCTGAAGAACGCGGGCTCTACCGACAGATGAAGGTGAAAGAGCACCTGCTCTTTCTCGCCGAGATCAAAGGCCGTCGCGGCAACTCCGTCGTTCAGTCCGCCGAGCGGTGGCTGAAACGTTTCGAGCTGTGGGACAAGCGCGACGCCAAGGTCGAGGAGCTTTCGAAAGGCAACCAGCAGAAGGTCCAGCTCATCGGAACGCTTCTGCACGACCCTGACCTCATCATCCTCGACGAGCCGCAGTCGGGTCTCGATCCCGTCAACATGCTCCTGGTTCGCAACCTTCTTCGCGAACTCAAAGAGGAGGGGCGGACCATCCTTCTCTCGACGCACATGATGGCCGAAGCCGAGCGAATGGCCGACGACATCATCCTGGTGCACAAGGGCAAGGTCGTTCTCTCGGGCGGGCTCGATACCGTTCGCGACTCCTTCGGCAAGAACACGCTCCACATCGACTACGAAGGCGATGGCGCGTTTCTCGAGCAGCTGCCACAGGTCAAACGGGCCATGATCGTCAACAACGCCGCGGAACTGAGCCTCGTCGAGGGAGCCGACCCGCAGAGCATCCTGGAAGCCACCATCGGGCGGCTGCGCATCCGCAGATTCGAGCTCGCCGCGCCGTCGCTCGAGGAGATCTTCATCGAGCAGGTCGGCGCCGAGACCATGGAGTCCATGCGATGAACAAGATGTTCGCAGTCATCAAGCGCGAGTACCTCCAAGCCGTCCGGAAGAAGATGTTCATCTTCATGACCCTCTTTTTTCCGGTGCTCATGGCCGCGCTCTTCATCGTGCCGGGCCTCATGGTGGCCAAGGGTCTGGGCGGCAAGAAAGTCGCCGTCATCGACGGAACCGGCAAGCTCCAGAGCTCCTTTGCCCACCATCTGGAGCCGGCCGTACCCGAGCCGAAGAAGGCGCTTTCCGGCGGCAACCGCGGGCAGCTGCCGCAGTCGATCGACGTCGAATACCTCGACGCCCACGATCGATCCAACCTCGATGCGGCGAAGAAACCGTATCTCGACCGGCTCTACGTCGACAGAAAGTCGACGACAGGTCTCGATGCCGTGCTGCTCATCCCGGCCAACGCCTTCGAGGGCAGCGACGCCAGGATGACTTTTTACAGCCGCTCCTCCACCGATCTCTTCACGCAGGAGCGGCTGGCGTCGGTGACGAATCGCGCCATCCAGCGCCAGCGGCTCTCGGGGCGCGGCATCGATCCCAACGTCGTCGACACGCTTACGCGCGAAGTTCCGTTCGACAGCGTGCAGCTCTCCCGCAGCGGCCAGCAGAAGAAGGGGGGCGAAGCCAACTTCATCATCGGCTTCATCTTCGCCGCCCTGCTGATCATCCCTTCCTTCATCTATGGACTGGAGACGATGCGCGGCATCGTGCAGGAGAAGAGCGAGCGCATCGTGGAGGTGCTCATTTCCTCGATGTCGCCGCGTGAGCTCCTCACTGGCAAGATCCTCGGCGTCGCCGCCGTCGGTCTGACGCAGGTCGCCGTCTGGCTGACTCTCATCGCCGCGGTTGGAACGTTCGGCGCCGCCACCGCCATGATGGCCGGCTTCGACATTTCGCAGTTCCTGCGGCCGATCGTCTTCGTCTACTTCGCCCTCTTCTTCATCCTCGGCTACCTCACCTTCGTCTGCATCTACGCCATCGCCGGCGCGGCCTGCAACACCGACAAGGAAGCGCAGCAGCTCGTTGCCCCGATCCAGATGGTGATGATGCTGCCGTGGTTCATCATGTTCGCCATCATCACCAACCCCGATTCCACGCTTTCCGTCGCCCTCTCCATGATGCCGGTCTACGGGCCGATCACGATGTTCGTCCGGACCCTGGTTTCCGAGCCGCCGGTGTGGCACGTGCTGCTCTCGATCGCCGTCTCCATCGTCACCATCTGCGTTTTCTTCTACGGCACGGCCAAGATCTTCCGCGTCGGAATCCTCTCGTACGGGAAGCGGCCGACCATTCCCGAATTGTGGCGGTGGCTGAAAGTCGCTTAGGAGCTATGATCCGCGCTTACTCCACAATCGGGGGGTCCGCGGATGGAGATCAAAACTCTCAACGACATCTACACGGTTACCTGCACGCTGGAACGGCCGGCGGCGATGAAGTACAAGCGCGACGGCAAATGGGTCGACACCAGCGTCGGCGAGTTCCGTGACACCGTTCGCCACTTCGCCACCGGCCTTCACCTGCTCGGTCTCAAGCCCGGAGACCGGGTGGCCATCCTCGCGGAGAACCGCCCGGAGTGGGCGATGGCCGACTTTGCCATCCTGGCCAGTGCCGCCATCACCGTTCCGGTCTATCCGACGCTGCTGGGATGGCAGATCGAGTACATCCTCAACGACTCCGGAGCCGTGGCCGTCATCTGCTCCACCGAAGAGCAGATGAAAAAGGTGGCCGGCATCCGCGACCACTGCCCGCACATCCACAACGTCATCGTCTGCGATCCGCCGCCAACGCTGCCTGCGGGAGTGTTCAGCTTCCAGCAGGTCGTCGACAGCGGCCGCGCCGCCGATGACGCCGCCGCCAAGGCCCGCTTCGACGAATTGCGCGCCAAGCCGCAGCCGGGTGACGTAGCCACGCTGGTCTACACCTCGGGGACGACCGGCAATCCGAAGGGCGCCATGCTCACGCACGGCAACGTCGCCAGCAACGTCCTGGCGACCTGCAAGGTTCTGCCGATTGAGCACGGCATGACCGGCCTCTCCATCCTGCCGCTTTCGCACATCCTCGAGCGGATGGGTGACTACTGCTACTTCTACCGCGGCTGCACCATCGCCTACGCCGAGAGCGTGCTGAAAGTCGGCGACAACCTGCGCGAGATCCGGCCGCATCTCTTCGCCGCCGTGCCGCGCCTCTTCGAGAAGATGCGCACCACCATCCTGGACGGCGTGGCCGTGCAGCCGGCATCGAAGCAGAAGATCTTCAAGTGGGCGCTCGGGATCGCCGCGCAGCGTCTGCCGTATCTCATCGATCGCAAGTCGATGCCGTTCGGTCTCAGCATCAAATCGGCGATCGCCGACAAGCTCGTCTTCCGCAAGATCCTCGACCGCCTCGGCGGACGCGTGAAAATGGTCCTCTCCGGCGGCGCGCCGCTCTCGGCGGAGCTGGCCGCCTTCTTCATCGGCGCAGGCCTCGACATCTACGAGGGTTACGGCCTGACCGAGACCTCTCCGGTCATCGCCGTCAATACGCCGTCGGCGCGCCGCGTCGGTACGGTCGGCAAGATCATCCCCGGCGTCGAGGTGAGGATCGCTGACGACGGCGAGATCCTCAGCCGAGGGCCGCACATCATGAAGGGCTACTGGAACAACGACGACGCCACGCGCCAGGCCATCGACCCCGACGGCTGGTTCCATACCGGCGACATCGGCGAGATCGACGCCGACGGTTTCCTCAAGATCACCGACCGCAAGAAAGACATCATCATCAACGCCTACGGCAAGAACATCGCTCCGCAGCCGCTCGAAGCGCTGCTGAAGAGCTCCCCCTACATCGGCACGCCGGTGCTCATCGGCGATCGCCGCAAGTATCTGGTGGCGCTCCTCGTCCCCAACTTCGACAAGCTCGAACGCGATGCCAAAGCGTTGGGCGTTGCCTCCGGCTCGCGCGACGAACTGATCGCCAACGAGAAGGTCCAGCAGATCTACCAGACCGAGATCGATCGCTTCAATCTCAACCTCGACCGGCAGGAAAAGATCCGCCGCTTCGCCCTGCTGCCGCGCGATTTCACCATCGACGAAGACGAGATCACGCCCTCGCTCAAGGTCAAGCGGAAGACCATCGACAAGAAATACAAAGGCATCATCGATCAGCTGTTCATCGACGAGAATCTGGAAGCGTGAACGAATGACATCCCTGGTTGAAGCTCCGCGTGCGGCAAGCGCGTTTCGCATCGAGCGCGACGGTAATCTCGCCATCGTCTGGTTCGATCTCCCCGGCGAGAAGGTCAACAAATTCTCCTCGACCGTGATGGCGGAATTCGCCACCGTCGTCGATGAGCTCGAGCGCAGCAGCGACATCAAGCGCGTCGTCCTCGCCTCCGGCAAGCCATCGATCTTCATCGCCGGCGCCGACGTCACCGAATTCTCGAAGGCGACATCGGAGGAACAGGCTGCCGAATACACCCGCTTCGGCCAGCAGACCATTCATCGCTTCTCGAAACTGCCTCAGGTCACCGTGGCCGCCATCAACGGCGCCGCGCTCGGCGGCGGCTGCGAGCTCTCCATCAGCTGCGACTACCGCGTCATGTCCGACAGCCCCAAAGCGCAGATCGGATTGCCGGAGACGAAGCTCGGCATCTTTCCCGCCTGGGGCGGCGTGACCAAGCTGCCGCGCCTCATCGGCCTTCCCGCGGCGCTCGACATCATCCTCCAGGGCAAAGTGCTCGATGGGAAACGGGCCAAACGCATCGGCCTGGTCGATGAAGTCGTCCCCGCGCCGATCCTGCTCGATATCGCCAAAGACTTCACGACCAAGCCAAAACGCCGCGGAAGCGATCGCACCAAGTTCTATGTCGAAGGCAACCCGCTGGCGCGGCGCGTCATCTTCGGCAAGGCGCGCAAAGCGGTGCTGGCGCAGACGCACGGCCACTACCCGGCGCCGCTGAAAGCGATCGACGTCATGGAGTACGGCATGTCGGCCGGCGTCGAGCGCGGCCTCGCCCGCGAGGTCGAGGAGGTCGTGCCGCTGATTACCGGCGCGGCTGGCGACGTGGCCCAGAACCTCATCCGGCTCTTCTTCATGATGGAAGAGTCGAAGAAAGAGCGCATCGCCGCGACGCCCGCCGAGGTTCGCAATGCTGGCGTGCTTGGGGCGGGTGTGATGGGCGGCGGCATCGCCCAGCTCATCGCCGACAAGACCGAAGCCTCGGTTCGCATGCGCGACATCAACTGGAAAGCCATCGCCGGCGGAATGAAAGCCGCCGCGAAAATCTGGAAGAAAAAAGTCGATCGCCGGCGCATGACCCGAGGGGAGATGCAGCGCAAACTGGCCCGCATCACGTCGACCATCGACTGGAGCGGATTCGAGCGCATCGACCTCGTCGTCGAAGCGGTCGTCGAGAACGTCGACGTCAAGCGCCAGGTGCTCAGCGAATTTGAAGCGATCGCCGGACCGAACGCTGTCTTCGCCACCAACACCTCCACCATCCCCATCACCGACATCGCCGCGCAGGCCACACGTCCGGAGAACGTCGTCGGCATGCACTTCTTCAATCCGGTCGACCGCATGCCTCTGGTCGAAGTCATCCGCGGCGCGAAGACTTCGGACGCGGCCATGGTCACCGTCGCCAACTTCGCCCGCAAGCTCGGCAAGACCGTCGTCTACTGCAACGACGGCCCCGGCTTCGTGGTCAACCGTATCCTCGGGCCGTACATGAATGAGTCGGGTTTCCTGCTCGAGGAAGGCAACGCCATCGAATCGATCGACAAGGCCATGGTCGATTTCGGGATGCCGATGGGACCGATGGCGCTGCTCGACGAAGTGGGCATCGACGTCGCCGCGAAGGTGGCCAAGATCCTCGGCGCCGCATTTGGCGAGCGGATGGAGCCGTCGCAAGTCGTGGCCACGCTTTACGCCGACGGCCGCTTCGGCAAGAAGAACGGCAAGGGCCTCTATCTTTACGAAGCCGGCAAGCGCCAGAGTCCCGATCCCTCGGTGTACAAACTCCTGAACATCAAATCGACGCATCCTGCCGATGAGCAGGCGGTGGTCGAGCGGATGATTTTCGCCATGGTCAACGAGGCGGCCATGATCCTCGACGAGAAGATCGTGGCCTCGGCCGCGGAGCTCGACCTGGCCATGATCATGGGCACCGGCTTCCCGCCGTTCCGCGGCGGCCTTCTCCGCTACGCCGACAAGCTCGGACTCCCGTACATTCTGGCCCGCCTCGACGACTTGGCCCAGAAACACGGCAAGCGCTTCCTCGCCACCGCCGCACTGCGAAAGCTGGCGGAGCGGGATGGGAAGTTTTACAGATAGGGTTGCGGGGTCTCGCAGTTGCGCGGTCTCGCGGTAAACCGCCGCGCGACGCGAAACCGCGAGACCCCGAGACCGCGATGCACAGCCAACCACTCCCACCACGAACTCCCCGCCAGCGCTGGACCTTCATCCTCCTCGCGCTCGCCTGCGCGGCCACGCGCTTCCTGGCGATGGCGCGCTCGTTGTGGGATTGGGACGAGGCGCTCTTCTGCCTCGGCATGCGGTCGTATGACGTCACCAGCCACCATCCGCATCCGCCCGGCTTCCCGGTCTACATCGGCCTCGGGCGCATCGTTCGCACGATCGTCCACAGCGACTTCCGCGCGTTGCAGGCGGTCAATCTCATTGCCGGGATGCTGGTCTTTCCGGCGATTTTCTTTCTGGCGCGCGAGCTGCGGCTGTCGTTCGTCACCGCGACGATCGCCGGGACGCTGTGCGCGTTCTTTCCGAACGTCTGGTTCTTCGGCGGCGGCGCCTTCAGCGACATTCCATCGCTCGTCCTGGTGGTCTTCGCCGTTGCGTTTCTCTTTCGCGGATGCCGTGATGCCAATGCCTATCTGATCGGTGCCGCGCTGCTGGCTCTCGCCGCCGGCATCCGCCCGCAGAACTTCCTGATCGGGCTCGCTCCCGGCGCGCTGGCGACCTGGTATCGCGCGCGCGCCGCCTGGCGCGACGTCGTCTTTGCCGCGCTCGTCGGCGCGATCACGCTCGGAGTGGCCTTCGGCGGCGCCATCGCCGCCACCGGCGGAACCAGACCGTACTTCGATGCCGCGAAGGAGCATGGCGAATACATCACCCGCGTCGATTCCTTCCGCAGCCCGACCCGCCCGCCGCTGTGGAGACTCTTTGACCGTTTCTTCATCAAACAGTACGAATCGCTGCCGCTCGGTTTCATCACCTCGATCTTCGTGGTCATCTCCATCGCCGGCGCCATCGCCTCGCGCGACCGCGCCCTCGGCTGGCTCGCTCTCACTTTCGGTCCCTTCGCCGTGCTCGCCTGGATGATGCTCGACCGCTACAGCATCAACCGCTTCTCCATCGGCTACTGCCCGCTCTTCGCCATCCTCGCCGCCGACGGCATCCGCCGCGCTACCCGCGCCTGGCCGCGCGCCGAGCCGCTCGTCGGCGCCGCGCTCATCGCATCCTTCTTCGTCTGGACGTTTCCCGCGCTGGCGGCGGTGCGCAACACGATTTCGCCCTCGGTGCTGGCTGTCGAAGCGGTAAAAAATCTCGATCCGCAAACGGACCAGCTCTACGTCGCCCGCGACATGGACCCGTTCTTCCAGTACCTCCTGCCCGACTACCCATTCATCCACGTCCTTGACAAGCGCGCCCTGCCGCTTTCGACTGGCGGCCGCCACGTCTGGATTCTGGCGGAGGCCGATCAGGAGGATCGCGACGGTTTCGTCTTCCATCGCGACCGTGGCCATCTCTGGAACATCGCCCGTCGCCACTACTTCGACGCCGGCTTGATCCCTGTGCGAGCCATGCCGCAATTCGCAGACGGCTGGTCCGAGCCGAAGCGCCAGGGATCGGTGGAACTGCGCCCGATGGCCACCCACTCGCTGACGCTTCTGCCCGCGTCGACCGGCGACACGATCCTCCGCCTCGAGCTACGCTGCTCGCCGGCCTTGCTCGAAAAGCGCGCCGCAGTCTCGATCACGCTCAACGGCCGGCTCGTCGATCGCTTCACCCCCACGATCGACGACGACGATCGCGAGTACCACACCACTCCTGCACCAAACAGGGGAGCGAATATCCTCGAAATCTCGACCGACGCCTTGGGCATCTCACTGAAATGCCTTTCCTTCGGCCCTGCCTAGAGTTTTTGATTTAGGTGTACACTCTCCTCCTCTAAAAACCGACCAGTCGGTCAGTAATTGATCGACCGAACTATTGAGGAGGATCTTCGCATGCGCCTTCGCGTTCTCTCCGCTCTCGTCGTGACCCTCGTTTCGCTCACTCTTCACGCCCAGGGCCCCTCGGATCCCGCGTACGGGCTCTCCATCGATTTTCGGAACTGGCTGGCGGCGAACGGATACAGCAGCTACAGCTTTCAGCGTTCCGACGTCGCCGGCGGCGCGTATGGCGGTCGCACCACGCCCGGCCAGCCGGTGGTGAACAACCCGGTCATCTTCATCCACGGCAACTCCGACAGCGCCCTCGGCACGATCTCGCCTTACACCGGCTGGACCAGCTCGATCACGTACTTCAAGTCGCAGGGCTACACCTCGGCGGAGCTGTACGCGACGACCTGGGGGCCGGCCGATCCCTCGCAATCGCCGTTGCAATATCACTCGAAAGCAAACATGACCCGGCTGCGCGCGTTCATCCAGGCGGTAAAGGCATACACCGGCGCGGCGAAGGTCGACATCGTCACGCACTCGATGGGCGTCACGCTGGCGCGCAAGGCCATCAAGGGCGGCACGGCCTACGATTCCGCGGCCGGCGGCACCTACAACCTCGGCGCGTCCCTCACCAGCTCTGTCGACACCTTCGTCGGCATCTCGGGCGCGAATCGCGGGCTGACCGCCTGCTACTTCAGCGGTCCCACCAGCCCAACCTGCAGCGATGTGAACGGCTTCTATCCCGGCTACCTCATCGGCGGTTTCGGTCCGTACGACGTTTCCTCGATCCTGGTGGACATGAATTCGACCTCGCACTACGAAGGTTCGTTCGTCTATTCGATGTGGTCGCAGGTCGATGAGGTCATCGGCTACGGCACGATCGTCTACGGCCAATCCACCTGCCGCATCCCCGGCCAGAACGGCGAAGTCGTCTTCTCCACGGCGCCGTATGGCCACTTCGGCTCGAAGGATCTGACCGGCTACTACCAGTGGCGGATGGTGAAGTTCCACGCCACGAATTAAGATCGGCGGATGGATCAGGAAGTCTCGCTTCGGATCGTCGTCGTCAATCCGCCGGCCGGTGTTCGGTTCGCCGTCCAGCGCGGCAAGAATGAATTGCTCGAACCGCTCAGCGACAAGGCGGGGGAGCTCGTCTTCGAGTTTCCCATTCGCGTTCGGAACGATGGTGCCGAGGGGAGTCCCAACTTCCTCGGCCAGTACGCGCAGGGGCCGCGCGATGCACGCTTCGTCTACGTCAACTCCGGAACGATGGCTGGCACACCGGCGTCGCCCTGGACGCGCCGCGCGAAAATCCCATTGGCTGGAATCACGTGGGCGATGATCCGAAAGATGAAGGCCGGATCAGTGATCGAAGCGAAGATCGCCGGCACGGGGCGCGACGGAGGGCCCGCCTGCGCCACCGTGCCGCTTCTCGAACGCGGCTGGAAACTCAGCGCTCAGTAGCGCCAGTAGCCTTCGATCCAGACGCGATGAAAACCGCGGCGCTCCCAGTGCGGCGCGATCCAGATCGCTCCGGCGCGCGGCGGCACGACCCAGACGCCGTTGACGAGAACCAGCCCCCGATGCGGACGAACGGCGACCGCGGTGGTACACGCCGAGGCTCCGAGGCTGGCGATGATGATTGCGGTTGCGATGAAGCGTTTCATGGTGTGTTGCTCCTTCACCACAAAAGACGAAGTCCGGTCGCATCCGTTGACGCCGGTGCTTGTCCAAAAACAAAACGCGCCGGACTCGCCGGCGCGTTTCGTTCAACCGATGGCGCGATTCTCTACTTCAGCTTCGACTTGGTGTCCTTCGCCATTTTCAGGTGATCCTGCAGCGTCGGCAGCGAATTCGTGACCCACGTTTTCAGGTCCGCGTCCTTCGCGCCGGTCGACTGCTTCTCGAACTCCTTCACGTCCTTCTCGTGGTCCTTGACCATGTCGCTGATGTACTCCTTGTCGAAGGCCTTGCCGGTCAGCTTCGACAGCTTGTCCGAGGTCTTTTTCGCCTCGTCGTCGACATCGGTGGGAAGGGTCACACCTTTGGTTTGCGCGAGTTGTTTGAGCTCGTCGCCGAGCCGGGTGTGATCGGTGACCATGCGGTCGCCGAAGGCCTTGACGGCGGGATCGGCCGCTTTCGATGACGCCATCTGACCGAGCGAGACTTCGGCCATGCCGCCCTGCGCCGCCTTGCTCATGAACTCGCTGTCGGCCGGATCGACCGGGGTGCTCGCCGAGCTTGTCGTGCCTGTCGTTCCGGACGTTTCTGTGCCGCTCGTGGCGAGTGTCGAAGTCGTGGCCGAGGTGTCGGTCGCGCTGGTGCTCGTCGCGTAGGTGTCGGTGGTGGTGTTGTTGTCGCTGACCTCGTGATGGCAGGCGAAAGCAGTCAGCGCGAGCGCACTGAACAGTACGAGGATCCAGGGACGGTTTTTCATGAGTCGCATGATTCTTGTTATCTCCTTTCGTGTCACGCTACCGTCCGGTTTCGTGTGCACGAAGTGCTCCAGAGTCAGCGCACGGCCGCTGATTTTTTCTTCGGAGCTTTGCGAGCCACGACATGCTTTTTCGCCGCCGGCGGATACTGCTTCGCGGCCACACCGTTGACGTAGCGGACGAATTTGCGGAAGAGCTGTTCGCTGCGATCGACCGATGACATCTCGCGGTTCAGCTGGTCGACGTACGTGCCTGCGGTGAGCTGCAGCTGCGGATCGCGCGTCAGCATGGCCACCATCATGTCGGAGACGGCGAACTCCTTCGGCGGCGTGATGCCGAGGTTCCGGGCCGACTCGGTGATGGCCCGCCGCGCCGAGATGGAAAGCTCAGGCAGCTTGCCGACCAGAGTCGTCTCGATGTGGCTCGACTGCGGCGTGATGATCGTGACCGCGCTTCGCGACGCCACGAAATCGGGCGACGCATTGACGATCCCGTTCGTCGCGGGGAGGAAGAGCTTGTCACCGTTATTCGGATCGAGCTGGTTGTAGATCGCCGGCCGTAGCAGCCGCCCCGAATTGCACGCGCTGATGATCACGTAATAGATCCCCTCGGGCTCGAGACGTTGCTGCAGCGCGCCCGCGGAAATGTAGGAACGGCCGGCGTCGGGGTCGTAGCTGGTCTGCAGCTTGAGGCCGTTGCCGTTCGTGCCGTGCGTCTCGAGCACCAGCGTGAAGACGCGGCGTTCGGGATAGAGGACGTTGTGGCGATGAACGTCGTCGAGAATCTTTTCCCAGTCCGCGCCCTGAAAACAGGCGAAGCCGAGCGATTCGTAGAAGTGGCAGTTGTCGGCAACGGAGAGATCGGGACTGAAGACGACACCAATACCGCTGCCGATCGCGCTGACGTTGTGCACAGGGACGGCGGGCCAGGCGTGGTCGAGCAGGCGCGGGCCGCTGTCGAGGGCCAAGGCCGAGGTCGCCAACAGAAAGAGGGTGGAGAGCAGAAAGAGGATGCGAATCGTCGATCGGGGGTTGCGCATCATCCCTCTCTAAAAGCAATCGCCGCGCCCGGTTGGCGCGGCACGTGAACAGACGGACGCGGAGGTTTCGTAATGGCTGAGCTTATCGGGCGTTTTTCCGCGCAGACGTTTGCCATTCTTCGGATCGTGGCGGGACTCATGTTCGCGCTGCACGGGACGCAGAAACTCTTCGGATACCCGCCGATGCCGAAAGGGATGAGCGGCCCATTGCCGCCGTTGATGATGGTGGCCGGGGGCATCGAGTTGATCTGCGGCTTTCTGATCGCCATCGGATTCTTCACCGGAATCGCCGCATTCATCGCCAGCGGCGAGATGGCGGTGGCGTACTTCATGGGGCATGCCTCGCACGGGGGCTTCTGGCCGCTCGAGAATCAGGGCGAGCTGGCGGTGCTCTACTGCTTTGTCTTCCTCTTCATCGCCGCGCACGGCGGCGGCATCTGGAGCGTCGACAACGCCCTTCGCAGGAAGACGGTGATTACGACCGCGTGAGCTGTCGCAGCGCCGCTTTGAGCAATGCCGAGAGCTCGGCTTCGTTGCCGAGCTCTTTGCGCGCCATCTCCAGCGCGGTTTCGGCGTCGCGGGGTTTGTACCCGAGGTTGATGAGCGCGGAGTGAACGTCATCGTCGACGGAGGTGCGGGTCGAGGGTGTCTCCTGCCGCGCCGACTCGGGGATGAGCAGCTTGTCGCGCAGCTCGAGAATGATGCGATCGGCGGTCTTTTTGCCCACGCCCGGGATCGACGACAGCTTTCTCACATCCCCTCGGGCCACGGCCTCGGCAAGGTCAGGCGCATCGATGCCGGAAAGGATCTTCTGCGCCAGCGTCGGCCCGATGCCGGAGATGGAGATCAGCTTCTCGAAGGCGAACTTCTCCTCGCCGGCGGCGAAACCGTAGAGCGACAGCGCATCCTCGCGAACGTGCGTGTAGATCTGCAGCGCGACGCTTTTCTGTCCTTCGAGCTTGTAATAGGTCTGCAGCGAGATGTGAACTTCGTACCCGACGCCGCCGGCGAGCACGAGCGCGCGCGTGGCATCGAGCTGTTTCAGCGAGCCTTCTAAATAGCCGATCATGGTTTCAGATCTTCACCACAGAGACACAGAGGACACAGAGATCAACCTCTGTGACCTCTGTGTCTCTGTGGTGAAATGCTTTTATGCCTTTCTCCACCGCGTTCCTCCCGGTGTGTCTTCGAGCAGGATTCCGCGTGCTAGGAGTTCATCGCGCAGCCGGTCGCTCTCAGCGAAGTTACGAGCTTTCCTCGCCGCGTTGCGGGCTTCGATCATCGCCTCGATAACCGACGTAACGAAACTCTCGTCGCGCTTCGGAAAAATATCGAGCACCGGATCGATTTTCATCAGCGCCGTCTTCAGCCCCTCGGCGACGCCGGCCAGGATGCGGCCTTCGTCGAGGGCGGTGTTTCCTTCGCGGATCAGCGTGAAGAGCGCGCCGAGGGCGCCGGCGGTGTTCAGATCATCGTCCATCGCCGTCTCGAAATCGGTGAGGAACTTGCCGATCAACTCGTCGGCCGCGCCGTCGGAGTGCCGGGCGTCGTGCGCGGCGGAGCGCGAGACTTCATCGATACGCAGCAGGAACGACTCGATCCGCGCGATGGCGTGCTTGGCATCGTCGAGCGACTGCGTGGTGAAGTTCAGCTTCGTCCGGTACGGGACGGAGAGCAGCGCGTAGCGGAGAGCGAGCAGGTCGAAGCCCATCTCCTCGATCTCGGGCACGGTGTAGATGTTGCCGAGCGACTTCGACATCTTCTGCTGATCGATGTTGAGATGCTCGCCGTGAATCCAGTAGCGGACGAACGGCTTGCCGGTGGCCCCTTCGCTCTGGGCGATCTCATTTTCGTGATGGGGAAAGATGAGATCGACCGCGCCGGTGTGGATGTCGAAGGTCTCGCCGAGGAGATCCATCGACATCGCCGAGCACTCGAGGTGCCAGCCGGGACGGCCTTCGCCGATCGGCGTCTGCCAGGCCGGCTCGTTCTCCTTCTTCGCCTTCCAGAGCACGAAATCGCGCGCCGACTCTTTCTCGTACTCGTCCGACTCCACGCGGCTGTACTCGCTGGTCTGATCGATTTCGACGCGCGAGAGCTTGCCGTAGCCGGACAGCGTCGCCACTTTGAAGTAGGTCGAGCCGTCGGCGACGTAGGTGTGCCCGCGATCGTTCAGCTGCTGCACCAGCGCCACCATCTGCGGGATGTATTCGGTGGCGCGCGGATAGGCGTCGGCGGGACGGACGCGCAGTTTCTTCAGCGATGAATGAAACGACTCGACGAACGGCGCGGTGTAGCTCTGCAGATCCTTTCCCGCCGCCGCGGCGTTGCGGATGATCTTGTCCTCGACGTCGGTGACGTTCATGACCTGCTTCACCCGCAGGCCGCGCCATTCGAGATAGCGCCGCAGCACGTCGCCCCAAACGAAGGTGCGCATGTTGCCGATGTGCAGGTGGTTGTAAACGGTCGGCCCGCACGAGTACATGCGCACCTCGCCCGGAACGAGCGGCTCGAACGTCTCTTTCTCCCGAGTGAGAGTGTTGAATAGCTTCAGATCGGACATGCGGTGGGGATAGTAAAGCAGTCTTGTCATCCTGAGCGACAGCGCAGGATCTCCAGCGGCAGTGCTTGTGGCAAGTGCGGCGCATTTTGAGATCCTTCAGCCGTGCTTCGCCGGCTTCAGGATGACAAAATGCCGCTCATGCTCACTCGCGACGCCTTCCGCCACCGCTTCGGCGCCAACGCCATCATCGGCATGGTGCATGTCGGCGCATTGCCTGGTGCTCCGCGACACGGCGGCTCGATGCAGGCGGTGATCGATGCCGCGTTACGCGATGGACGGGCACTCCGCGACGGCGGATGCGACGCCATCGCGTTCGAGAATTTCGGCGACCGGCCATTCTTCAAGGATCGCGTTCCGGCTGAAACGATCGCCGCGTTGACGCGGGTGATCGTCGAGGTGACGGCAGAGATCAAGCTCCCGTTTGGCGTGAACGTGCTGCGCAATGACGCTGCGTCCGCCATCGCCATCGCGGCGGCGACCGGTGCGGCGTTCATCCGCATCAACGTCCACACGGGAGCGATGCTGACCGATCAGGGGATCATCGAGGGACGGGCGGCGGAGACGTTGCGGAAACGGGCGGCCATGGCGCCCGAGGTGCTGATCTTTGCCGACCACATGGTCAAGCATGCGACGCCGCTGGTGGCGATCGATGAGATTCAGGCGGCGAAGGATTTGCGGCACCGAGGGTTTGCCGACGGCATCATCGTCAGCGGCGCGGAGACGGGAGCAGAGCCCGATCGTGGCAGCTTCGCCGCGTTGCGCGACGCCCTCGACGACGTGCCGATTCTCATCGGCAGCGGATTGACCGAGGCGAATGCGCGCGTGTTCGCGGACGCGGATGCAGCCATCGTCGGGACGTCGATCAAAATCGACGGACGCGTGGAAGCGCCCGTCGATCACGATCGCGTCGCGCGGCTGGTGGCCGCGTTTAAACGACGCGCCGGCCGGTAATGAGCTGAATGATCAGCACGATCACCGCGATCACGAGCAGGAGGTGAATGAGTCCACCGCCGACGTGCATCGCAAAGCCGCCGAGCCACAGAATCACCAGGATCACGATGATGAGCCAAAGTATGTTTCCCATGAGGCTCAGCAATAGCTACTCGCGTGCCAGCCTGTCATCCAGGGGCCGACGTCACCCGGTTTCGGCACGGAAACCGTAGTTTGAGATCCTTCGCTCGACGCTCAGGATGACAGACTGGATTTACTCATTGCCGAACGTGATGCTTCCGTCTGCGGCACGTTTGGCCGGCGGTGCATACGCGCCGAGCTCCTTGCGACGCCACCACGCGCCGGTGCGCGCGCGCTCGTCGCGCGTGGTGAACCAGTATTGACAAGCAACGCTGCGGACGGCGATCGGCGGCTTGTCCGCGAACGGATTGCTGGCGAATAAACGCAACACCGATGGCGAGTTTTCCAGCAGCCTTCCCTCGGCGCTCAGAACCCAGCGGTTCTCGTCCCACGATCCGAGCGATGCGAACCAGAGGTTCCATTCGAACCGCGGCTGGTACGGCGCGTAAATGCCGGGCCGCTTGCGAACGTCCTGCGGCTTGTAGCGGAAGGGATAGGCGATCCACGTGACGCCGTCGCGCGTTCCCTGAAACTCGATCTCGTATCGGTTGCGCGTCATCACGGCGAAGAGTCCGTAGTGGTTGGCGATGCGGAACGGATCGAGCAGCCGCACGGTGGGGAAGGCGGGCAGGAAGAAGCTGGCGATCGATGTCAGGAAGATCGTGGTCAGCACGATGGCCGCGACGATCGACGGTCGCTTTTTTACAACCACTGCCGCGGCTCCTCGCAGGATGGAATCGTCGAGCAGCAGAACGCCGAGAACGAGCACGAGGTAGTTCAGGAAGGCGTAGTTGGCCGTGAGGATGATCCCGATCTGCAGCGGTGTGACGACGAGGAATGCGATGAGACGGCAGAGCGACGTCTTGCGCGGGACGAAGATCAGCCACACCACGAACAGCTCGACTACGAGCGTGAGGCCGGCGGAGAAGGCGTGGAACGAGTGCGGCCACTGCTGCACGTACCAGCCCAGCCACGACGGCAGCGGGCCGTTCTCGTAGTACTTGTCCATTGCCGTGAGGTTGCGCCACTGTTCCTCGCCGCTGAGGATTTTGACCACGCCCGATTCGAAGTAGATGCGGAACCATTCCCACTGCAGCAGGAACACCGCCGCGCGCGACGGCGGCTGATCGAGTCCCATCTTCGGCCGGATTCCGCGCGGCGCCAGGAAGATGGAGAGGAAGGCCGCTTCGAGCAGCATGCCGTCCGACTGGTAGCCGGCAAACTCCTGCGCCGCGCCGATGAAGGAGAGAAAGCAGATGCCGGCGACGGCGATCGAGAGCCGCGGCCAGAGATTGAGCATGATCGCCGCCGAGGCCGCGAAGCCGGTCCAGACGATAACGCTCAACATCCGGTCGCTGCTGTCGATCCACAGCAGCGTCGGCGCGTACCAGTAGCCTTTCCATCCGAGCGCGCGATGAACAGCCTCGAGATATTGGAACGCCGGAAGAATCCCATGCGCGCCGATGAGGCCGTGGATCTGAAAGTAGAGCGAGTAGAAGGCGGAGAAGAAGATGCCGCCGAGACATCGAAGCCAGATCCAGCGCGCGCGCACGAAGGAGGGGGAGGCCGATGGCGCGAACCATCGTTCGAGAATCGGCGGTTTCTCCGCCTCGGCGGTGAATTCTTCGAACATCCTCTTGTCATCCTGAGCGTCGAGCGAAGGATCTCAAACTACGATTTCTGCGTTGAATCCCCTTCGACGTTACACGGCTTTCGGCTGGAGCTGCGCGGTTGAGATCCTTCGCCCGTCTCCGCGGGCTCTGGATGACAGATTGCTGCATTGGGCCTGCTTTCAGAACCTTTCGGTCATCGCGCATAGATCCGCAGCGTCGGCTCACTCCAAATCAGCCGGAACATCCTCGGCTTTTCCCCCCGCCACACCCGCCACCACCACGTCGACGGCGCTGCGCGCTGCGTGCCGAGGATGACGTTTGCCGAGGCGATGCCGAAGCGGGGCTGTTCGAGGATGAGATAGCGGACTCCGGCAGCGTCGCAGTAGCGCGCCAGCGTGGCTTCGTCGGATGCGAGCAGCGCTTCCTGCGCGCGCTCGAACGTGTCCGCATCGGGCATGGTCCCGAAGTTGTCGATGACGACGGCGTGCTGGCCCTCGACGTCGACGGCGTGACCCATCGACCAGGGAGCGAGAACGCGTCCCGGCGGGAGCGTGCGGATGAAGGACGCGGCCCGGAGCCACTGCTGCTGGTTTGGCGGCACCGGCGGAATCGGCGTCATCAGCCAGCCGGCCAGCTGCAGCGGCGGAGGGATCGCGATCATCAGCGCGGCGAGAATCGCCAGCCGTTTGCGGGCGATGAGCGGAACGTACACCACGCCGGCGAGAGCGAGCAGCGGGATGGCCACGATCCAGAAACGCCGGCTGGTGATGGTCAGCCCGAGGTAGGCAATGGCGAAGAGAGCGACGGCCAGGCGCGGCCAGTCGCGCGTGCGGATGGCGCGGATCAGGAGGAACCACACCAGGATGGTGCCGCCCGAGAGGCCGGCGAGATCGGAGAGGAGGTCTTGCCCGCGCGCGCGCCACAGCGGTTGAAACTCCTGGATCGTTTTCAGCCAGCGATCGCCGCCGAAAAAGTGCGCGCCGGTGAGGAGGGCGGCGGGAACGGTGGGGGAGGCCAGGACGACGACGACGCCGGCGACCAACGCGAGGATGCGCCATCGCGGACGGAGGATCACGATCGCGCACGCCACCGCCGCGGCGGCGAAGAGCGAGGCATGCGTCCAGCCGAGGAACCACTGGTTGTCGGGAAAACCGGGAGCACGGGTCAGGCGGTAAATCGTCACCGCGATCGCTGCGATGCCGAAGCCGAGGGTCGCGGCGATACCGTCGCTGAAAAAGAAAATCATGGCGAAGGCGAGTGCGGCGGAGATGAGCAGCGCCGTCTGGACGAACATCGCCGCGGTGATGGCGAGGCCGAGGAGGATGCCGGCGCGGACTCGGTTGCTGCCGCGAATGGCCAGACATGTAGCTCCGAGGATGGCGAACGTGAAGACCGGCTCGAGGAAGTGATGATCGATGCTGCCGATCCATGAGGTGGTGACGAGGAATGGAGATGTGGCCAGGGCGATGCCGGTGATGGTCGCCACTTTCCAGGTTTTTCTCAGGGCGAAGACCGTGGCAGCCACGAAGAGGGCGAAGAGAAAGGGTGGGAACCAGACGATTCGTTTGAGGACTTGGTCCGCACAGACAAGAGTGTTTGTGCCACATTGATCCCCGCTTCGACCCAGATCTACGCGACTCGGCAGGGCCGGTGTGGCACAGACACTCTTGTCTGTGCTGCCGAGCAGCCGAGCAACTCCCCCCGAAGCCACATCGTAAAGCGGCGGCCACGGACAGAACGCGCCGCCAACCCCGCGGTCCCGATCAAACTCCAGCGCGTGTGGAAAATGACACGCGGAGTAGACCATCCGCTTCCAGTGGTAGAGCTCATCGACCGGCGTAATTCGCGGCTTGCCGTTCTCGAAGGCATACGGCGCATTCAGTAGCCGCATGCCGAGCGCGACTATGAAGAACAGCAGCCACCCGCCGCTTCCAATAAATTTTCTTGCCATTTCGCGCGCTTTGCCCGAATCTTAGTGCTCGTCGTCCAAGACGTCCGAAAATTCAGGTGATCTCGCTGCGAAGAACGTTCGCCGCTGTTCTGTTTGCGCTCGCCGTGTACTCCTCGGCGGCAAGAGCGCAGGATCTCGTGTCGACACGCTGCCACGAGTCCGAGGTCGACATCGACGGCACGCATAACGCCGCGAAGCTCGAAGGATGCGGCGACCCTGCAGCGGCGAATCTCCTCTGGCACCTCGACCGGATCGATCAGCGTGACGGCATTCTCGATGGCCAGTATCGCCGGCGCGCCCTCGGCGCGGGAGCGGTGGTCTACATCATGGACACCGGCGTGATGGCGGCGCACACCGAGTTCGCCACGCCAGCCGGCAGCCGCGTGATCGCCGGTTTCGACGCAACTCATGGCGTTACCGTCGGCGTTTCGAATTGCCGCAGCGCGAACAAGGCGCTGAATCCCTGCTTCTCGACGGCGATGGAGTTGATCGGCGCGCAGCACGGGACGAGCGTGGCTTCGCTCGTGGCCGGGCAGAAGGTCGGTGTGGCTCCCGAGGCGATGATCGTCAGTATCCGGGTGATGAATGAGTCGGCGCTGGCGACGACGCGAACCTATCTCGAAGGGCTGAACGACATCATCCATCACGCCTGGGATCCGGCCACGCCGCAGTTTCATACGGCGGTGGTGAACATCAGCGGCTGGCTGCTGGAGAAGCTGGAAGCGAATCCTGACAGCGCGCCCGTGACCTTCGCGGCGGTCGAACGAAAGATCCGCGACATGATCGGCGGCGTCGACGCCTCGGGGAATCCCGATCCGAACGGCAAGCGCTTTCTCTTCGTCGTCGCCGGAAACAATATCGACAATGGCTGCGGCACCAACGGCGTCGTCAATCGCTTCCCGGCCACGCTCGGCAAGGAGATCGACGGCCTGATCACCGTCGGCGGCATGACCTCCGACAACAGCTGGTGGCCGGGCGCGTGCCATGGCGGACTGGAGATCCTGGCGCCGTCGCAGGGGATCTTCAGCGCCACGATCACGGCGGCCGATCACTATCGCGGCACGAAGCCGAACCTTCGCTCGGGCACGTCGTTCGCCGCGCCGATCATCTCCGGCATCGCCGCGAGGCTGTTGTCGGAGCGTCCGAATCTGACGCCGCAGGAACTGGAGTCGATCATCACCTCGACGCCATCGCGCATCGTGAATCCCGATGCCAGCCGCGCGGATGGGAAGGTTGCCTTCGTGCAGGACGCGCCCGCGGTGCTGACTGCCGTCACCGGCGTCTCACGCGGAGTGGCGGAGGCGCGGAGGTAGGCAGTGGATTCGTAGATTAGTGATCAGTGGATTAGTAGACCAGTGATCAGAATCAATGCTTCTTCTAATCCACTAATCCACTAATCCACTAATCCACTGTCTTACATCGTGTGAAACGCCCGCTTACCCTTGATCGCATACCCCTCCAGCAGCACATGCCCCCGCCCATGCAACAACCACTCGACGAACCGCTCCGCCTCGGCGCTGGAAGGCTTCATCAGGATCACGCCGTAGGTGTTGCGCAGGAAGGAATCGCCGGCGAAGAGGAGCTTCAGCTGCAGCGCATCCGATAGCTGATCGAACGTCGCGCGGTCGCTGAGGGTGTAGCACTTCATCTCGCTGGCGGAGCGGAGAAGTGCGGCCATCGGCTGGCCCATCTTCAGATAGGCGGGATTGAAATCGGGGACGACCAGCGCTGCCCGCCAGATGGCGCGCTCTTTGGCGTTCGTGCCCGACTGGTCGTCGCGCGACATGAACAGGCGGTGGGTGCGATCGATACGGCGGAAGGCGTCGGCGGCGCTTCGGGCGTGCGCGACGTCGGCGAGATCGTCCGGCGGACCGACGATGACGAAGTCGTTCCACATGAACTGCCGATAGAGCTTCGGGGCACTGCGCTTCACGAAGGCGCGCTCGGCCGCGGGATCGTGCGTGATGGTGACGTCGGCCTCGTGCCGCGAGGCCATCTCCAGGGCCATGCCCGATCCGATGACGATGGGATGGATCTCGATGCCGGTGTCGCGCTTGAATTCGACCTGCAGCATTTCCAGCGCACCCGATCCCTGCAGGCTGGTGGTCGTGGCCAGGATGAACGACTTCGCCTTCGGCTCGCGGGAGCAGGCGGCCAGCAGCAGGGCCGCCACGGCGATGGCGCGGCGCATCGCTACTTCTTCACCGCCGCGCTGCCGCCGGACTGGAATTCGTCTTCGCGCAGCTGCAGGTCCTCGCGCGGCGGGCCGTCGCCCATGACGCCGGCGTAAACCTCGCGCGCCAGCTCGCGGGTCAGGTGCGAGTAGACGTCGCCGTCGACGATCATGTTCGGCCCGTGGTCGCAGAGGTCGAGGCAGGAGACGGTGCAGACGCGCACCAGCGGCTTGCGCCCCATCTTCTTGTTGTGCCCCTTCAACTCGGCGTGGATGAGCTCCCCGCGCTCGATCCCACGATCAGGATTGCCGCAACGGCCGCCGATGCAGACGAGGAAGTGCTTTTGGAAGGGGTAGCGCATTAGGAGATGCGAAATGTTGAATGTTCAATGTTCAATGCTGAATGTTGAATGGGCTCCGCACGGACGTTCGTCCTCTCATTCAACATTCAACATTCAACATTGAGCTTTTTTCTACGACAACGCCCACTTCTTCCCCGCATCCAACACGTGCTTCAAGTCCTTCGGACTGCACGCCTCGGCGTAGATCCGCGCAACGGGTTCCGTCCCGGATAGGCGGAACAGCAGCCAGGCGCCGTTGTCGAAGATCAGCTTCACGCCGTCGGTGGTGTTGATGCCGCGCACGGTGAAGTCATCGATCGACTTCGGCGGATTGGCCAGCTTGCTGGCCAGCGAGTCCTTGAGCTGCGGGGTCAGCTTCATGTCGATGCGCTTCGAGTAGAAGTAGCCGAACTCCTGGTACATCTCCTCGATCAGCTGATTCAGCTTCTTGCCCGTGGCCGCGACCATCTCCGCCACCAGGAGGCAGGCCAGGATGCCGTCTTTCTCGGGGAGATGGCGATACATCGACATGCCCGCGCTCTCCTCGCCGCCCATGGCGATCTTGTCGTCGAGAATCAGCTCGCCGATGTACTTGAAGCCGACCGGCGTTTCGTGCAGCTCGACGTCGAGCTTGCGGGCGATGGCGTCCATGAGATGCGTCGTGGCCACCGACCGCGCCAGGCCGCCGGGGATCTTGCGCTCGCGTTTGAGATAGAGCGCCAGGAGGGAGAGGATCACGTTCGGCGAGACGAAGCGATTGCGGTCGTCGATGATGCCGAAGCGATCGGCATCGCCGTCCGTGGCCAGGCCGAGGTCGAAGCCCTCGTCGGTGACTACCTTGCGCAGCTCGCCGAGGTTCTTCTCGTTGCACTCGGGGGAGAAGCCGCCGAAGTAGGGGTCGCGATAGTTGTGGATGATCTTCACCTCGACGCCCGACTCCAGCAGGAAGTAGTCGAGGTAATCGCGCGAGGTGCCGAAGAGCGAATCGATGGCGATGCGCAGGCCACTCTTGCGGATGACGTCGACGTCCACCTTCGTCTTCAGCTCGTTGAGGTAGCGATCCTTCGGATCGATCTCCTCGATCAGCTCCGCTTTCTCGTAGACGTCGACGCGCTCGCCGGTGGCGGCCACGGCGTTGATCTCTTCCTCGATCTGTTTGGTGATCTCCGGCAGCGCCGGCGCGCCGTTCGAGGTCGAGAACTTCAGGCCGTTGTACTCGGGCGGATTGTGCGAGGCGGTGAAGTTGATCGCTCCCATGGCCTTGCGGCGGATCGTTTCGAACGACGCGCAGGGCGTGGGAACGTCGCGGGTGCAGAGGTAGGCCTGGATGTCGTTGAAGGCCAGGATGCGGGCCGCCTCCGAGGCGAACTTTTCGGAGAGGAAGCGGGTGTCGTAGGCGATGACCACGCCGCGGCCCTTCTGATTCGCTTTTTTCAGGTAATTGGCAATGCCCTGACTGGCGATCCGGACATTGTCGAACGTGAAATCCTCGCCGATGATGCCGCGCCAGCCCGAGGTCCCGAATTTGATCATGGTTCTCCTGATGAACTGCGGCGTGGGAACTTAGCACACCTCCGAGTGGGGTCAGGTCTAAAGTCTAAAGTGGCGGCTCTCTTGGCCACTTTAGACTTTAGACCTGACCCCATTCCGCCATGGCCCGATTCACGCAATATCATTGCCCAACGATGTCTGAGCGGCCGGTCCTGTTGATCGCGGATGATGATGAAGACGTACAACGCCTTCTGACTCTGTATGTTCGGCCGCTCGATTGCGAGGTGCTGACGGCGCGCGATGGGGAGGAGGCGCTGGCCATTGCCCAGTCACGCCTGCCGGACATCGTCCTGCTCGACGTCATGATGCCCAAGCGCAGCGGCTGGGAGGTCTGCCAGGCGCTGAAGGCGGTGCAGCGGACCTCGCAGATTGCGGTCGTGCTCGTCACCGGCCGGGGCGATGTCAAGGACCGGCTCACCGGCCTGCAGCTCGGCGCCGACGATTACCTGGTCAAGCCCTTCAACCGCGACGAAGTGGTCAAGCGCATCGGCGTGCTGCTGCATCGCAAGCATCGGCCGTCGCTCGCCGGCACGGAGACGCAGAAGTCGTCGGAGAGCATGCTTTTCGATCGCGCCAGCGGCCTGCCGACCGTGCCGATGGTCCTCAGCCGGCTGAAGGAGATGCTGATCGAACAGAGTGAGATCGGCATCGTCTACGTCGACATCGAACAATTCGAATCGATCGAGGCCGAGTACGGCTGGGCCTTCTTCGACGAATTCCTGCGCTGTGCCGGCGAAGCGGTCAACGTCGAGGCGCGGGCGCGCTTTCCGAAGGCGCTGGTGGCGGCCAACCTCGTCGGCGGCTCGAGCTTCTACATCTTCTTCGAGTCGCGCGGCAGCGATCTGCGGCAGGAGGCGGCTTTCGATCTGATGGCCAACGACGTCCGCGAGAAACTGATCAAGGCCATGCGCGAGCGCTTTCCGAACATGCAGCAGGAGCAGATCGGCTTCTTCGTCGGCGCCGCCCGCATCGACTACCGGCCGCAGATCCGGCTGGAGCGGCAGGTCTATCAGGGGATGCAGACCGCCGGTGACGCCGTGCGCGACGCCGAGCAGCAGCGCAAGAAACAGCTGACGCGCGAGCTGCGCGACATCATCCGCCGCAAGCGCGTGACCACGCTCTTCCAACCGATCGTCTGGGCGCAGGAAGGGAAGGTCTTCGGCTACGAGGTGCTGACCCGCGGCGCGTCGAATTCATCGTTCCGCAATTCGGACATGCTCTTCGCCTTCGCCCGCGAGGCCAACCTGGCCTGGGCGCTGGAGACCGTGGCCCTCGAGAATGCCCTCAAGCGTCTGCGCGCATTCGCCCTCAACGGCCGGAAGTTCCTGCTCAATCTCGAGGCGGAGATGTTCGAGGAGTCGGAGTTCCGGATCCACGAGATGGTGTCGTTCTTCTCCGCCCATCGCGGCAATTTTGTCTTCGAACTGACCGAGCGCGCCGCCATCGAGGACTACGCGGTCTTCCGCCGGCTGCTCGACGAGTTCCGCGAAAAAGGGATCGAGGTCGCCATCGACGACGCCGGCTCCGGCTACGCCTCGCTGGAGGCGATCGCCGCGCTCGCGCCCGACTATCTGAAGATCACCAAGAGCCTGGTCTCGACACTGGCCGATGAGCCGATCAAGCAGGACCTGGTGAAGATGCTGGTCGACCTGGCCGCCAAGATCGGCGCGAAGACCCTCGCCGAGGGCATCGAGACCGTTGATGAATACGAATGGTGCCGCGACCTCGGCGTCGATCTTCTGCAGGGTTACTACCTCGCGCACCCGCAGGATCAGCCGCACGAGGGCGACGCCGAGGTTCGCGCATCGCTCGATGCCGATGCGCAGCGGCGGATTGCTAGCGGCGGCGCAACTCGATGACCGTGATCTCCGGCGAGATCCCGATCCCGAATCGCCACGGAAAGAGCCAGTAGCCGGTTCCGGTGTTGACGTAGAGCTGCGACGGGCCACGCCGATAAAGACCCATGTGATAGGGGAGAAAGACTCCCGCCAGCGACCAATGCAACGGCCGGAAGGCGCATTGCCCGCCGTGCGAGTGGCCACAAAGCGTGAGCGGCAATCCGCGCTTCTGCGCTTCGGCGAACGCCTTCGGCTGATGGGCAAGCAGGATCGGGAAGGCGGCGTTGCGTCCTCGCAGTGCAGCGCCGGCGTCCGGCGCGAGCGTCGGAGTCCGCGCGGCAAAGTCGGAGAGGCCGGCGATCCACACGCCCTTCACCGCGGTCCCTTCGTTGACCAGAAGATGAATCCGGCTTCCGCGCAGCCGCTGGATGACTTCGAGCGGCTGGCCGTACATCTCGTGATTGCCGAGGACTGCGATCAACGGCATCCGCGGATCGAGCACGCCGGTCGCCGCCAGCAGTTTCGAGGTGAAGACCGGATCGTCGTCGATGTTGTCGCCGGCCAGGAGGATGACGTCGGGCTTCTGCGCCGCGGCGGTGGTGAAGATCGTCTCCAATCGCGACTGCCGCGAGTAGAGACCGGTGTGCAGATCGGAGATCAGGGCGATGCGGAATCCGTCCAGCTCCCGCGGAAGTGCATCGATCGCAATCGGCACCCGCTCGAAGCGCAACGGCACCAGCGCATTCCAGACGCCGAGGATCAGCGCGAACAGCGTCGACCAGAGAAAGAGCCGCGACGGCCAGTGAGCGAACCGGGCGAACGATACCCGCCTCCGCAATGGCAGCCAGGGGATCGCAAGCAGCAGCGCGAACGCCGAGTAGAGGACGGCGAAACAGTTCCAGGCGAACCACGGCGGCCCGAGCGTGGCCCGCGCAAACCGCGAGAAATCGGTCCGCGCATTGAGCAGCGGGAAGAAGAGCCACATGGCGTTGCCGATGACGATCAGCGCGATCACGATGGCCCGCCGGCGCGGGTGCACGCGCACGAGCACGCGGAATGCGGCCAGGTTGGCGGCGAGGAACGTCGCCGCGACGATCGCGATGATCAGCGCCACGGGCATGCGGCGATTGTAGGCTCACGCGAAGACGCGAAGACGCGAAGGCGCGAAGAAAACCGGGACTTCCTCCGTGTCTCCGCGCCTCCGCGTGAAAACCGCCTCTACTCCGACGTCGGCCGCATCGCCATCCTTGGCAGCGGTTTCAACATGCTTACCCGATTCCCCTCCGTATCGAAGAACGAGACGTAGCGGCCGATGCCGGGGATGTCCATCGGCTCGCCGAGGACCTTGCCGTCGGCGTCGGTGACGGCCTTCATCGACTTGTCGATGTCGTCCACCGCGATCACTACCGACGGATATTGGGCCGGCCAGTCCGGCTTCTTCGGAAAGAACCCGCCGTTGATCGCGCCCGGTTTCTTCGGGCCGTTGTCGTCGGACTCGGTCGTGGTCACGACTACGTAGTCGCCCATCTCCGGCCCCAGCATCTGCGTGTGCCATCCGAACACGTCGGTATAAAACTTCGCCATCCGTTCGCGGTCATCCGCGGGCATTTCAAAGTGGATTACGGGACTCATCTTCATACGTCAGACTCCTTGTAAAAAGTCGCTGCAGGAAGTGAGCCGGGGGAGAGAAACGTAGCGCCGTCGGCTCGCCGGCGCTACGCGCCGAATATCATCTCCCCGATGCGAACGCTCGCGCGCCTTCCGCGCCCGCTTCAGATCGCGATGGCCTGGACCTTCATCGCCATCGTCGCGGCCGGTCTGGTGGCGGTGCGGCTGACCGCCATCGGCAGGATGGATCGCTTCGTTGCCGAGGCAATTGCGGATGTCGCCATCATCCCGCTGTGGGCACTGGCCACGCCGTGGATCCTGCGCTCCGCCGAGCGGTGGCCGGTCAGCTCGCGGCGCAACATCGCCATCCACTTCGCCTTTGGAGCCGCGTTCGTCGTTCTCTCGAACATCATCATCCGGCTTCCTCTGCTCGGGCGCGGATTCTCGCCGTTCGCGCGGAACCTCGCCGCCGGCCTGGCCTTCTACTCCGTGCCGGCGATGCTTGCGTACGGCGCCATCGTCGCCATCGGTCATCGCCTTGCTCCGCCGCGCGAGATCCCGGCACCTCCGAAAACGATCACCATCCGCGATCGCGCCCGCGTCGTGGTCGTGCCGCTGGAGGAGATCCAGTGGATCGAGGCGGAAGACAACTACGTGCTCGTGCACACCGCCACGCGCAGCCACACCGCGCGCGAAAAGATCGGCGAGATCGAGAAGCTGATCGACGGCGCGGGCTTCATCCGCGTGCATCGATCGGCCATCGTCCGCCGCGCCGCCGTGCAGGAGATCCGCCCGCTGACGCACGGTGATTTCGAAGTCGTCCTCGCCGGCGGGGCGGTGGTGCGGGGCTCGCGATCGCGGCGCGCAGCGCTGGCGGCGATTACATAGAGGAGCGCCGACTTTTCCTGGGAGCGCAGGCGTCCCGCCTGCCGCCGAGCAGGACGTTGCCAAGCACGGCGGGCGAGACGCCCGCGCTCCCAGGGGTTACTTCGTCGCTGGCCGGTACTCGGCGGCGAAGTACAGCTTCACCGGATCCTCCGCCGGTACTCGCACCAGTCCCGTCCCCGCCGCCCCGCCGTAGTTCTTCACCCATGCCGTGGCCAGGCCCCATTCGTCCAGGCCGAGGACCTCGGTGACGGCGGATGGCGACACGCCCCAGGAACCGCGCCAGTAGCCGGCCAGTCCCCAGCGCTGTCCGATCGATGTCGCCTGCACGCCGCGTTTGTCGAACAGAGCCCGTGAATGATCGACGCCGAAGAGGCGTCCCGGTGCCGCGTAATCGAGCTGATCGAGCCCGGTGCGTTTGCCACTCTTCGGATCGGGCGGCCAGAGCGCCGGCGGGATTCCGGTCCAGACCACCTTGCCGCCGGCATCGAGATACGGGCGAAGCAGCGGGATGATCTCCGGCGGCGGATCGCTGTTGACGATGATCACGCTGGCGGCGCGGTCCGCAGTCCGCTCGCGCAGGAACGTTGCCACGCCGGCGGCATCGAGCTTCTCGTACTTGCGATTGGTCAGCATCTTGTCGGCCAGCTGCTCTTCCCCCTCGCTCGGAAAGTAGGCGCGCTGCACGGCGACGTCGCCGACGTGCAACGCATAGATGCTGCCGTCGCTCGATGCGAAGAAGACCAGCTCGCCGGAGACGACCGGCGAGTTGAGAATGTCGCCGGCGCCGCGGAAGAACCACAGCTCCTTGCCCGTCGCGCGATCGAGCGCGCGCAGAAAGCCGGCATGGTCGCCGATGTAGAGCACCCCGCCGCAGATCGCCGGCGACGACCAGAGCGGCGCGCCGGTCTTGGTGCGCCACAGCTCCTTCCCATCGGCGGCGTTCAGTGCCTGCACGAACGCACCGTCGGAGCTGGCGTCGTAGACCACGTCGCCGGCGATGGCAGGGGAGGTGATGATCCAGGAGATGTGATGGTCGTACCGCCAGCGTTCTTTTCCGTCGCTGGCGCCGACCGCATACACCCAGCCATCGCGCCCTCCGAAGTAGACGATGCCGTTGGCCACCGCCGGCGACGACTGGATGCTTCTCCGGTCAAATCCGAATTTCGACGAGTCGAGCTTCGTCCCCTCGGTGTCGAACGTCCACCGCCGCGCGCCGTCCTTGAGCGCCACCGCGTGCAGGCGCCCCTCGATCGTGCCGGCGAAGACCATCCCGTCCGTAATGGCCGGCGTGGCCCGAATCCGCTCGCCGAGGTCGGTCTGCCAGATCGATTTTCCCGTCTTCTCGTCGATCGCGCGGATGCTGCCGTCGCCTGCGCCGAAGATCACCACACCGTTTCCGGCCAGAACCGGCGAGGCGATGTAGTAGTCGCCGGTCTCATGTCCCCACGGCAACGGCTTGTCCGGACCGGTGGCCACGCGCCAGCGCTGTTTCCCGCTCGTCGCGTCGACGGCCACGAGCGCACCATCCCGGGTGACGATGAATACCAGCCCGTTCCCGACCGCCGGCGATGAATGGATGGCGCTGTGCGCGTCGAAGGCCCAGATCCGCGACCCGGTGAGCCGGTCGAGTGCGTACAGATGTCCGTCGCCGCTGCCGGCGTAGACGCGATCGCCCGCCACCACCGGCGACGAAACAGCATCCCCCTCGGTGGCAAATCTCCACTGCAATCCTACGAGGTTGCGCCCCTCATGCGCCGGTGCGTCGAGCGGGTAGACGGCGGTGTGGGCGGCATCGCCCCGGAACATCTGGGCGTGGACGGAGGCGGCGAGGAGGAGCGCGAGCAGTGCGGTCTTCATGCGCCTTGAATACGAGACAAGTCGCTGTCCGGCTAGGGGGTTGTGGCGATCCGGTTCCGCCGGGTGGCGGATCGGTTTCTCTGCTATGTGGACTGCGGGCCTGACCCCTCGGCCTCGGTTTCCGACGGCGTTTCGCTGGCGATGACCTCTGCGCGGATGCTCTGCTTCGTCGGAAAGCCGGCCACCATCTCGTCGACGCCGACATGCAGAGCGCGGGCGAGAGCCACGACAGCCTGGAGGTTTGGTGCCTTCAGCCCTCGCTCCATCTCCCCGATGAACGTCGGGCTGATTCGGGTGAACGCTCCGAGCTCCCTCTGGGTAATGCCACGCTGCGTTCGGATCCGTTGCAGAGTCGAGCCGAAGACCTGAGCTACCGTTGCCATCGTCAGACCTCCTTAAAGGCCACTTCAGCATGTATAAAAAATGCTTTAGCGTTGATCGAGAAGGTCCCAGTGTAATCAAAAAACACTTCGGCATTATTAAAAAACTTGAAAGCGTTTTGAAAGAGGTCCAAAGCGTTTTGAAAGATCTGCGCGTCCGATCTTTGTAGACGCTAAAGTGCGTTCTAAAAACGCTATAGCGCGTTTGAAGAAGGTCAGGTACGTCTTTCCAAACGCTAAAGTGTTTTTCAATAACACCAAAGTATGTTTCAGAAGCGCTGAAGCGCGGATCAAGAGGCTCCGCGGATCGAAACATCGATCCTGCAAGCATCCGCAAGAGGCTGCGAGAGGAAACCAGCGGCCCCGATATGATCGCGACGGCGGCCGATGCCTCGGCGACCGCGGGAGGGCTCGCGATGAATAAGGTGATCCTCTTCGTCCAGGTTTCCCTCGACGGCTTCTTCGAAGGGCCGAATAAGGAGCTCGACTGGAACATGCTCGATGACGAGCTCCACGCCCACGTCAACCATGAGCTCAAGGCGATGGGAGCCTTCCTGAGCGGACGGGTCACCTACGAGCTCATGGCCGCATTCTGGCCAACCGCCGACGCCGACCCCGCCAGCCCTCCGTTCGTGAAGGAGTTCGCCCCGATCTGGCGGGAGATGCCCAAGGTGGTCTATTCGAAGACCCTCACCGCGGCGGGTTGGAACACCACCATCGCCCGCGACGTCGTGCGGGAAGAGGTAGAGGGTCTCAAGCGCCAGGCCCGCGGCGATCTCGTGGTTGGAGGAGGCGAGCTGGGAGCAGCCTTCATGGCCCAGGACCTGATCGACGAGTATTGGATCTACGTCCATCCGATCCGGATCGGAGAGGGGAACCGGCTTTTTCCTCCTTCGAAAGAAAAGGTTCCGCTTCACCTCGGCGAGGCCAGGACGTTCGGGAACGGGGTCGTCCTCCTCCGGTACGAACGACGACGGTAGCGACGCAAACGTCGATGGGATAATCGCGCGCCCATGGATGTCACGCATGTCCCACGTGTCGCCTGGGTCTCTAACGTCCTTCCCCCGTCAGTGAAATACAACACGCGAAGCGTCCAGAGGGCCGGCGCGAGACTCTCCACACCCGGTGGCGACATTTTCCATTCCGAGGAGTTTTTGGCTGGAACTCTCTACTCGATGCGGATTTCTTGGTGATCGTTTTCGACCCGAGAGATGCTCACGCGGAGGCGCGGAGGACGCGGAGAGAGGCAGGAATGCACGAGCTGGATGACGTTACGGGATTGATCGTGGACGCGGCGATGAGGATTCACCAGGAGTTAGGTCCAGGGTTGCTGGAGTCGGTATATGAGCTCGTCCTGGAACGTACGCTTGCTGCACGCGGTCTCCGCAGAATCGTCAACCAACTCCCTCCCTCCGCGTCTCCGCGTCTCCGCGTGAACCGTCCCCTTGAAGAAAGTTACGAACTTCCCGCCGCGATTTTCTTCTGGGCCACCACCCGCATCGAGTGATCGAGGATCCGTTTGCGGATGCGGATCGAGGCGGGCGTCACTTCCACCAGTTCGTCGTCTTCGATCCATTCGAGGCATTGCTCGAGGGTCATGATTTTCGGGGGCGTCAGCTGGACGGCCATGTCGCTGCCGGAGGCGCGCATGTTGGTGAGGTGTTTCTTGCGGCAGACCTGGACCACCATGTCAGCGTCGCGGGAGTTTTCGCCGACGATCTGGCCGCCGTAGACCTTCATGCCGGGGGCGATGAAGAGAACGGTGCGCTCCTGGAGCGGCTCGATGGCGTACGCGGTGGTGTCGCCGCCTTCCTTCGAGATCAACGCTCCGCGATTGCGGCCGGCGATCTCGCCGCGGTAAGGGCCGTATTCGAGAAACGTGTGGTACAGCAATCCCGTGCCGCGCGTTTCGGTGAGGAACTCGGTGCGGATGCCGAAGAGGCCTCGCGTCGGGATCTTGAACTCGATGCGCACGCGGCCGGAGCCGGGATTGACCATGTCGGTCATCTCGCCGCGGCGGGTCTGGAGTTTCTCCATCACCGCGCCGACGTGTGCTTCGTCGATGTCGACCACGAGTGCTTCGTACGGCTCGGACTTGCGGCCGTCGATCTCCTTGAGGATGACCGTCGGACGGGACAGCGCGAACTCGAAGCCTTCGCGGCGCATGTTCTCGGCCAGGATCGAGAGATGCAGCTCGCCGCGGCCGCTGACTTCGAAGCGGTCGGGGAGGTCGGTCTCCTTGACGCGCAGGGCCACGTCTTTGCGCAGCTCGCGCTCCAGGCGTTCTTTGATGTTGCGGGAGGTGACGTACTTGCCTTCGGTGCCGGCGAAGGGGGAGTCGTTGACCAGCCAGAACATCGACACGGTCGGCTCGTCGATGGCGATCGGCTCCAGCGCCTCGGGGCTCGCCGCCGAGGAGAAGGTCTCTCCGATTTCGACATCGCTGAAACCGGCAACGGCGACGATCTCGCCCGCGGACGCTTCCTCGATGTCTTCGCGCTTCAATCCTTCGAAGGCGGTGAGCTTGGTGATGCGTCCCTTTTTGTGCGTGCCGTCGCGGAGGATGAGCACCACATCCTCGGCATGCCGCAGCTTGCCGCGCTGGATGCGGCCGATGCCGAGGCGGCCGACGTAGTCGTTGTAATCGATGGAGGAGACGAGAAGCTGCAGCGGCGCGTCGGCGTAGCCGGGCGGCGGCGGAATGCGCTTCAGAATGGCGTCGAACAGCGGCCGGCAATCCTCGGTCGTATCTTCTAGGTTCGTGCGAACGATGCCCTGGCGCCCGATGGCGTAGAGGATGGGGAAGTCGAGCTGCTCGTCCGAGGCGCCGAGCTCGATCATGAGGTCGAAAACCTCGTTGACGACTTCGGTCGGCCGCGCGTCCTGGCGATCGATCTTGTTGATGACCACGATCGGCAGCAGGCCGAGCCCGAGGGCCTTGCGCATCACGAAGCGGGTCTGCGGCATCGGGCCTTCGGCGGCGTCGATGAGAAGGATGACGCCATCGACCATCGAGAGAACGCGCTCCACTTCGCCGCCGAAGTCGGCGTGGCCGGGCGTGTCGACGATGTTGATCTTCACTTCCTTCGGATGGATGAAGGTGGCGGGGAGGTCGTGGCCGGATGCGGTGTGCGTGGCCTCGTGATGAACGAGATGGCCAAGCGCGTCCGGCTCGTCGACGAGATAGCGGATGGAGGTGTTCTTGGCGAGGATGGTGATCCCGCGCTCTTTCTCGAGGTCATTCGAGTCCATGACGCGCTCGTCCATCTGCTGGTTGGCGCGTACGGCGCCGGACTGACGGAGGAGTGCATCGACGAGCGTGGTTTTCCCATGGTCGACGTGGGCGATGATGGCAACGTTGCGGATGTCGTATCGAAACTGCGGCATGTTTGGGGGGTAACGTGTTACGCCTGATTGAATTCCTGTTTATCGGGCCGCTGGGTTTCTGAGTTGCTGGGTTGCTTGGTCTCGCGGTCTCGGGGTTGCGCAGTCCCGCGGGTTGATGTGGCTGGCGCCGCGCTTGAGATCTAAGCCAACGCAGGTCTCCTGCAGTATTCCGTCTTAGCGCAGCGCTGCGAGACCGCGTAAACCGCGAGACCGCGCGACCCAGCAAACGCAGCAACGCAGCAACGCAGCAACCATTAAACTGTCCTCCATGCCCTGCGACCACATCGGCCCTTCTGAATTGATCGAGATGGCGGAGACGCATCTTCGCGAGCGCGAGGTGGCGCCGGCGAATGGGATGCGCTTTCGCTGGAGTGAGAATCCGGTCGATGGGATGTGGGCCTCGATCGTCACCGAGATCGAGCGGCGGGAGGATCAGTGGATCGTGACCCGGCTCGATCGCAATCGTGAGGCGCTGCCGGACGGCGAGACGGGATTCCGGGCGCTGTGATCGGCAGCGTCTGCGTTTTCTGCGGATCGAATGCCGGGAACGATCCGCGCTTTGCCGAGGCGGCGCGTGCGTTCGGCGAGTTGCTGGCGAAGGAAGGGATCGCGCTCGTTTACGGCGGCGGGCACGTCGGACTGATGGGCATCATCGCCGATGCAGTGCTGGCGAACGGCGGCAAAGCCATCGGTGTCATCCCGCGGGCGTTGTGGGATCGCGAAGTCGGGCACCGCGGACTGACCGAGCTGCACATCGTCGAGACGATGCACGAGCGCAAGGCGATGATGGCCTCGCTGGCGGACGCGTTCGTGGCGTTGCCCGGCGGGCTTGGCACGTTGGAGGAGATCTTCGAAGTGTGGACGTGGGCGCAGCTGGGGATCCACGCCAAGCCGCTGGGCTTTCTCGACGTCGCCGGTTTCTATGGGCCGCTCATGGAGTTTCTGGATCGTGCCGTCGATGGGGGATTCATTCGCGCGCAGCATCGGGCGACGGCGATTGTCGATTCCGCCGCCGAGGCATTGCTGCGGCGTCTGGCGAGCTATGAGGCGCCGCACGTTGAGAAGTGGATCGGTGCCGGCGAGACGTAAGCTCAGCTTGTAATTGATAGTTATTTTCGATTCAATGACGGGATGTTCCGGTTCTTCGCATCCCTTTTGGCGCTACTCATTCTTTCGCTGCCGCTCCGTGCCGCGGAACGTTGTATCGGATACGCGGTCGATGGCGCTCCGGCCAGTTCGGCCGTGTTCGGAGTCGTTGGAATCGCGGACCTCAACGGCGATGGCGTCCCCGACATCGCCGGCTTTTCCAGCGTTCTGCTGGGCGGGACGCGCGAGGTGAAGCTTCCAGGATTCTTCAGCTACGGCGCCGTTGCCGCGGTATTGCGGGTGACACGCTCCGGTCAGTTCGGATTGCTGGGGCATGACGAAACGTCCCTGCAGTCAGTCCTTCTTTCGGGTGACGGGGCAATCTCAATCCGAACGACTCCGGTCCCCGCCGGTTCCGGCATCTTGACGGTGGGCGATTTCAACGGCGACGGAGTCGATGACGCCGTTCTGCGCACCGGAATCTACTTTGGGAAGGGCGATGGCACCTTTGCGGCGGGACCTCCGCTTCCGTTCGACGTTCCGGCTGGTTTTACAGCCACAGCTGCCGTGGGCGACTTCGATGGCGATCACCGTCTCGACCTCGCGCTCCGCCCGACTTGGGTGAGCCTGGTCGGCGGAACGTTTGTCTATCCGCCTCTGACGATTTATTCGGGCGACGGCACGGGTCATTTCCACGCTGTTCGCGACGTGCCCGACGCCAGTGGTCTTCCCATCCACGTTGCCGATGTCGATGGCGATGGACTGGACGATCTCATCATCAATGCCTGGACGGGAATCGACATCGTTTTCGGCCGCGCGGGAGCAGCTACGCAGCGGGTCGTTACTGGAGGAACCGCGGGTTACGTCTACGAGCTCGCGTCAGGCGACTTCAACGGCGATGGCAGGCCCGATTTGGCGGCTGTGACGCAGGCGGAAAGCATTTCGGGGCAGTCGGAGTTGCGCGTCTGGCTCAACGACAACGCCACGATGAAGCCTGTTTGGCGCAGGGATATGCGGTCGGGAGGCCGCTTTGCGTCGTCGGACATGGATGGCGACGGCAATGACGACATCGTCATGGCGGCGCCGTTCTCGGGCGAAGCCGCGGTGATCCACTCCAATGGCGATGGTTCGTTTGCCGGCTTTCGAACGATCAGCGCGCTGGTGGCTGGGGCCGGTGCGAGCGGCGATTTCGATGGCGATGGGGATGACGATCTGCTGGTCGCCGGCGATCGAACGCTCGTGCTGTGGAATGACGGCAACGGTTCGTTTCACTCCACGCCGGTCGCGCTGCAAGTATTCGATCCGGTAACGGCGGCGGACGTGGATGGCGACGGCAAAGCCGAGATCCTGACTCCGGCGGGAGCTGGGATCCTTTCCGTCATCAGGATCGCCCGGGACGGCTCGCCGTCGAAGCTCTTCGACATCCGCACCGATCTGACGATGAGGGTCACCGGCATCGCTGTTGGCCGGTTCAGCGGCGGCGCGCCGGAGGTGGCGGTGGTGGAGACAGCGGGAGCGCGGGAGGGAAAGGCGGAGATCTTCGACCTTGGCAGTCTGTCGACGCCGCGCTTTACGGCGACGCTTCCACCCAGTCTCAAATTCGACGTCGCGGCCTCGGATATCAACGGTGACGGCCTTGATGACGTCGTCGTGGTGGGCGAGGGTCTGTCGGACGGCTTCCCGCACAGCTTCGGCCCGGCAATCAAGGGATATGCCTCGGTGCTGATTTCGATCGGACGCTTTTTCGAGCCGCTCGCTTCGCTGTATCAGTCGCCAACGGCGCCGCTCTTCGCGCCAGTGGCCGGCGACTTCGATGGTGATGGAATCGGCGACGTGGCCTTCATCGGTAACAATTCAGGCTTCGGCACGGTCTCGATCACGGTTCTCTACGGAGACCACCAACTGCGCTCCCGCTCGCAGCTGATCGACATGCACCTGAGCACCATTCCACCGAGGCTGACTGCTGCGGATCTCGACGGCGACGGAACGGACGACATTCTGACCGGTACGGGTGGAGCGAGCCTGCTGTTGTTCGGAGGCCCGGACGGGATCGCCCGGCAAGAATCCTACCTGGGGCGCGGTCTGTCGACGATGGTGTTCGCGGTTCGTTCCCGCCGAGGCGGCGTGCCGTCGCTGATCTCCCCCGACGGCGGGAGCACCGATGCATTGCTGCTTCTCCCGGTCTGCGGGCGCAGCCGGGCGGCGCGGCACCGGCCGTGAGTCAGTACTGCACGCGATTCTCGTAGATGAATCCTTCGCGCTTGCCGTGCCGCACCATCGGACGGAAGACCGCGCGCTGGAGCTCGGCGATGTTGCGCTGCTCGATGGCCATCGAGCCGGTGGTGTTGCGGAGGACGCGAACGCTGGTGACGACGCCGTCCGTGCTCACGCTCGCCTCGAGGACCAATTCGCCATGCACACCGGGTTGGGTGACCGGCTCCGGCGCGCGGATGAAGTGCGGCGCGGTGTTGTCCGCTTCTTTCGTCGCCTCGGCGGCGCCGGCCAGCTCCGCGCCATGCACCCAGCCGCTGCCATCCGCCAGCCGCACCTCGGTCCAGTCACCGCGACGCGACAGAATCGAGACCGACTCGCCATGCTGCCAGGTGGTGACGACCGGCGCGTCGTCGCTCGGCTTGGCGTGAATCTTCAGCGCCGACTCACGCACGTATTCGACCGCGATCGGCGAGCGCGTGTCGGTGGTTTCGGTCACCGGCGTTTCGGCGTTGCAGGCGGCCAGGAGCAGCAGTGCGATCGGCGGGAGGCGCGTCATCCGAATACATCCCTTCGCGTGAACACCACGTACGAAATCGTCGTCGCAACGAGCGCCCATGCGCCGAGGAGTGCGATGCAGAAGAGCATGGACATGCCGTCGTACGGTGGCGGCTCGCCGGTGTAGTAATCGGCCAGCGGCAGCGCGCTGACGAAGAGGTACTTGCCGGCGGTCCAATCGGGACTGATACGCGTCAGGATCGTGCCGCCGATCAATGACGCCAGCATCGTCCCGATGGCGGCGGCGCTCGATTTGAAGAGCACCGACAGCAGCAGCGCGATGCAGGCCACGGTCAGCAGCGCGAACCACTCCAGGCCGTAAGCGATGAGCGTGTCTTTCCACAGCGGCAGCTGGCGCACCGCGTCGATCTGCAGCGCCCCCTTGCCGATGGAGAAGCCGGTGAAGGTCGGCGCCGTCCATCCGCCGCGCGGCAGAAACGGCGCGGAGACGGAGTAGGCCAGCATCGCGCCGGTGAAGAGCGTGAGCGTGGCGAAGGTCCAGAGCGTGACCAGCTTGGCGGTCAGCACTTTCCATCGTCGCACCGGCCGGGTCAGCAGCAGCTTGTCCGTCCCCTCGGCATTCTCCGCCGAGACGATGTCGCTGCCGAGGATGCCGACGAGCAGCGGGAGGAGGAGGAAGCCGGCCACGTTGGCGAACGTGCGCACGAAAATCGGCGCCGTCGGCTTGTTCGGCTCGATGTCGTGATCGAGATAGAACTGCAGGCGGTTCATCTCCGCGCGCAACGACCGCGCCCAGGTCTCATTGATCCGCCCGCGCCGCAGCGTGTTCTGGTACGACGCCACCTGCTGCTGGATCTCCGCCCGCCAGTTGCGATTGCGCTGCTCGCGCAGCCGGCGGTATTGCGAATAGGTGACCAGCGAGATGATGGCAAAGAGAATCGCCGCCACCACCGCGAAGCGCTTGCGGCGGAGGATCTTCAGCGTTTCGTTCTGGACCAGGGGGATCAGCATCCGGCCGCGAATTGTATGTTCAAGACCACATTGGTCCACGTTGGCTGCGTCGCAAGATGCCGACTCGTTGCAGCTTCGTGTTTGGACGCGATCGCAAGCGTCGACGGTTTTGCCACCGGAGGGTGGCCCGGAATGTGGTCCGGTAACCCTGCGTCACGGATCAGTCCACCGTCTCGCCGCCGGTCGCTTCGAGGAACATCTCTTCGAGCGACTGCGTGCGGCGCTGGGCGTGGAAGACGTTGACTCCTGATTGCACCAGCGCGGCGATGAGCGGCGGCGCGTCCGGCTCCTCGATGGCGATCCAGATTCGATCGGTGTCGGTGCGGAAGGGGAGGTTGTGCTCGGTCACGATGGCGCCGGCGCGGGCGACGTCATCGACACGCAGCTCCATCTCGCGGCGGCTGGAGATCAGCTCGCGCACGGTTCCGGCGCGAAGGATGCGGCCTTTGTGGATGATGGCCACGCGGTCGCAGGTCAGTTCGATCTCGGCCAGCAGGTGCGAGGAGATGAAAATGCTCATCTGCCGTTCGCTGGCGAGCTTGCGCAGCAGCTCGCGGATCTCGCGGATGCCGGCGGGGTCGAGGCCGTTGGCCGGCTCGTCGAGAATGAGCAGCTTCGGATCGCCGAGCAGGGCCTGGGCGATGCCGAGACGCTGACGCATTCCCAATGAGTACGTCCCGACGCGCTGGTCGAGGCGATGGGCGAGCGACACCAACTCGGCCACGCGCTCGATCTCGCCGCGATCGACGCGCAGCATCCTGGCGAAGTGCTCGAGGTTCTCGCGCCCGGTCATGAAGCGATAGAGGTCGGGATTCTCGACGATGCAGCCGACGCAGCGCATGGCATCCTCGAACTGGTGGCGCTGATCGAACCCGCAGATGGTCACGCTGCCGGCCGTCGGCTTGATCAGGCCGACCAGCATGCGGATGGTGGTGGTCTTCCCGGCGCCGTTGGGGCCGAGGAAGCCGAAGATCTCGCCGCGCTGCAGCTCGAAGGAGACGTTATCGACGATGGTCTTCTTGCCGATGATCTTCGTCAGGGCGGTGGCGGTGAGGGTGGCGGTCATTTGTCGAAGGGATTAACCACAGAGACGCGGAGATCACAGAGAAAACCCCTCTGCGTCCTCTGTGTCGCTGTGGTGAACGCTTTTCGTCTGCTGCTATTGTTCATCGAATGCGCCGCTTCCTGGTCTGGTACCTGCCGATCACCGTCGCACTCGTTGCGGCGATTTTCTTCGCGGCGGGATTCTACTCATTCCTCGCCGGCGACACTGGGACCTCCGTCTCGCTCCAGCCCGGGCCGCGCGTCGTAGCATCCGCTCCGCGCAAGCAGATTGCGCCGATCATCCTCGGCGATTCCCTCGCCCGCGGTACCGGCGATGAGACCGGCCTTGGCATCGGCGGGCGCCTGGTCGATGAGCTCAAGCAGCGGCACGTCGACACGAAGAACATCGTCAACATCGCCGTCAACGGCGCGCGGACGCGCGATCTCGAGCAGCAGCTCACCAGCCCAAACGTGCAGACGCTGCTCGCCCAGTCGAACGTGGTCATCGTCTCCATCGGCGGGAACGACCTGTGGGGCGACAACAACTGGCGCAACGCGCCGCCGCGCGATCCGGAACGGGTGATGAATGGCGTGCTCGATCACGTCCAGCAATCCGTCCGCACGATCCGGAGCGCCAATCCCTCCGCGCGGATCTTCGTGATCGGGCTCTACAACCCGTTCGTCACCACGCCGTTCGGAAAGATGCTCACGCCGTTCGTCAACCGCTGGAACGCTCTGATGGTGGAACGATTCGCGATCGATCCGAACGTGGTCATCGTGCAGACCTCGGACATCTTCGCCTATCGCGACCGGCTGTCGTTCGATCGCTTCCATCCCAACGACGAGGGCTACTCCCTGATCGCACGGCGCATCGCCGACGCGATTTAGCCGCGCTCCGCGCGTTGCCGGTTGATTGCTATCCTTGCCGGATGCAACTTGCGAAAGACTCCTGCGCCTGCGGTCATCCACTCGAACATCACGACGGCGGCCGCGGCGCTCCCTGCAACTACTGCGCGTGCGCCGCCGGCGAGCCGCCCTCGGCATTCGAAGTCGGCGTCATCCACTCGATCCACGAGATGACCATGGTCCTCGTGCGCCTGGTGAAAGAGATCCAGGCAAAACAGCCGTAACCGCGGCTCCCGGCTATCTCCGTCTTCCGCCGAACAACCGCAGCAGGAACAGGAAGAGGTTGATGAAATCGAGGTAGAGCATCAGCGCGCCGATGACGGCGAAGCTCTCCTGCTGCGGGCCGGTGGCGGTGGCCATCAGCTTCAGCTTCTGGTTGTCCCACGCGGTCAGGCCGAGGAAGACGAAGACGCCGACGAGGGAGATGACGAAGGAAAGGCCGTCCGACCGGAGGAACAGATTGACCACGCTGCAGAGAACGATGCCGATCAGACCCATGAAGAAGAACGAGCCCCACGACGTCAGATCGCGCTTGGTCACCAACCCGAAGACCGACATCGCCCCGAACATCCCGGCCGCGGTGACGAAGGCCATCTCGATCGAGGGAAGCCGGTAGACGTAGAAAATGACGCTCAGCGTCAGACCGTTGAGCAGCGAGTAGACCAGGAACGCCGCCGCGGCGGTGGTGGGCGCCATCGTCCGGATCCGCATCGAAAGCCAGAAGACGATCCCGAGCTCGGCGATCATCAAGCCGAACCGGACCATCGGCGTACCGAGAACGATCTGCTGCATCGCCGGCGACATCACCACCCAGAGCGCGGCAAACGCGGTGGTCATCAGACCGCCGAACATCCACCCGTAGACCGACCGGACGAACGCCCGCGTCCGCTGTTCCGTCTCGGCTGTGCTCGCCGAAATCCATGCTGGTTGCTGCTGAGAATTGGGAAGCATCAAGGAACCCTCCGGTTGACGGCGGACGATAACACTGAGTGAGGTACGCGCATTGCGTGTGGGTGTGTCGGGAGGCGCGAACCGGGATCGGAGAAACAGATGAGCACGATCACGGTTCCTCCTACACTCGACACCCGACACCCGTTACCGGAATATCACTGTGATACGCTCAGGTTTCGATCGGTACAAAATCTGATGACATCGCACTAAAGGCGCTGTGACCATCAGTAGGAGAAAAGCATATGTCTAAAATCATCGGCATCGACCTCGGTACGACGAACTCCGTCGTGGCGGTCATGGAGGGCAACGAGCCCAAAGTCATCGTCAACGCCGAAGGAAGCCGCATCACCCCCTCGGTCGTCGGTTTCGCCCGCAATGGCGAGCGCCTGGTCGGCCAGGTCGCCAAGCGGCAAGCCGTCACGAATCCTGAGAACACGATTTTCTCGATCAAGCGCTTCATGGGCCGCAAGCACGAGGAAGTCAACGAAGAAATGACGATGGTCCCCTACAAGGTGACCCGCGCGCCCAACGGCGACGCCCGCGTGGAAGTCGAAGGGAAGCTCTACTCGCCTCCCGAGATTTCCGCGATGATCCTGCAGAAGCTGAAACAAGCTGCCGAAGACTACCTCGGCGAGAAAGTCGACCGCGCGGTCATCACCGTGCCGGCCTACTTCAACGACTCCCAGCGCCAGGCCACCAAGGACGCTGGCGAGATCGCCGGCCTCAAGGTCGAGCGCCTGGTCAACGAGCCGACCGCGGCGGCGCTGGCCTACGGTCTGGATAAGAAGAAGAACGAGACCATCGCCGTCTATGACTTCGGCGGCGGCACGTTCGACATCTCCATCCTCGAAGTCGGCGACGGCGTGGTCGAGGTGAAGTCGACCAACGGCGACACGCACCTCGGCGGCGACAACATCGATCACCGTCTCATCGACTGGATCATCGACGAGTTCCGCAAGGATCAGGGCATCGACCTCTCGAAGGACAAGATGGCTCTGCAGCGTCTCAAAGAGGCCGCCGAGAAGGCGAAGATCGAGCTGTCGTCGACCATGTCGACCGACCTCAATCTTCCCTTCATCACCGCTGACCAGTCGGGACCGAAGCACCTCAACATGTCGCTCACCCGCGCCAAGTTCGAGCAGCTGATCGGCGACATCGTACAGAAGACGATGGGACCGCTGAAGCAGGCCCTGAGCGACGCCGGCGTCGATCCGAAGAAGATCGATGAAGTGGTCCTCGTCGGCGGTTCGACCCGCATCCCGATGGTGCAGAAGATCGTGCAGGACTTCTTCGGCAAGGAGCCGCACAAGGGCGTCAACCCGGACGAAGTCGTAGCAGTCGGCGCGGCCGTGCAGGGCGGCGTTCTCTCCGGCGAGGCTGGCCTCAAGGACGTCGTTCTTCTCGACGTCACTCCGCTCTCCCTCGGCATCGAGACTCTGGGCGGCGTAATGACGAAGCTCATCGAGCGCAATACCACCATTCCCACGCGCAAGATGGAGACGTTCTCGACCGCGGCGGACAACCAGACCTCGGTCGAGATCAAGGTTCTCCAGGGCGAGCGGGATTTCGCGCGCGACAACAAGCTGCTGGGCGTCTTTCACCTGATCGGGCTGCCGCCTGCTCCGCGCGGCATGCCGCAGATCGAGGTCACCTTCGACATCGACGCCAACGGCATCATGACCGTGTCGGCGAAAGATACCGGCACCGGCAAGGAGCAGAAGATCACCATCACCAGCACCTCCGGCCTGTCGAAGGACGAAGTCGAGAAGCTGGTCCGCGACGCCGAAGCGCATGCCGCCGAGGACAAGCAGCGGCGTGAAGAGATCGAGGCCAAGAACCAGCTCGACTCACTGGTCTACCAGGTCGAGAAGATGCTCAACGAGAACCGGGAAAAGATCTCGGGCTCGGACGTGAGCAATCTCGAGAACGCCATCTCCGACGCCCGCAAGGCGATGGAGCAGGGTGGGCTCGACAACATCAAGAAGGCGACGGAAGCGCTGACGAGCGCGTCGCACAAACTCGCCGAGGTCATGTACCAGAACGCCTCCGCAAACGCGGGAGCGGCACCGGGCGCGGGACCGAGCGGCGAATCGACGACATCGCCGGGCGGCAATGGCCAGGCAGATGATGTGATCGACGCGGAGGTTGTTGACGAGAACAAGTGACATCGCGCGCCTAGAGCGCGCGATGTCATCCTGAGCCGCCAGAGGACGGCGAAGGATCTCAAAATGCGCGGTTCCAGCCGAAGCCGCGCAACTTGAGATCATTCGCCGCGCTTCGCCGGGCTCAGGATGACAGATAGAACAAAACACCATGACCCGCCGACGCGCAGATGGATACGTAATGATCTCGGTGATCGCCGAGCGGTACAACATTCATCCGCAGACGCTTCGCCTGTACGAACGCGAGGGGCTGATCAAGCCGGCGCGGACGCAAGGCAACACGCGGCTCTACGGCGAGAGCGAGATCCGCAAGCTGGAGATGATCCTGGCCCTGACCCGCGACCTCGGCGTGAACCTGGCCGGCGTCGAGGTGATCCTCAACGTGCAGCAGGCCATCGAGGATGCGAGGGAAGCGATCGACCGCGTCGAAGACCAGTTCGGCGACATGATGCGCGTCATCCGCCAGTCGGTCCTCGACAAGCGCCACGGCATCGAGCGCGAGAACGCGCTGGTGAAAGTGGGGACGCGCGGGTTGACGCGGGTGAAGTGAGAGCGCTGCTGCTAAACTGACGCATCAATCGTGTGGCGGTCTCCCTCCTGCTAGTTCCTGGATCTGCGACCGGCTCGCTGGCGATGGCCACGCTGTTTACGGCGGCGGCGATCCTCGTCCTCGGCGTCATCGTTCTGGCGCGGGCGCGGGCCACACTGGTCACCTACCTCTTCTTCCTCATCACCGTCGGCGCCAGCGGATGGCTTAGCTGTTTCGCGCTGATGTACGGCGCCGAAAACGGCCTCCACGCGCTGGCCTTCGCCCGCGTGGGCAGCGCCTTCGCCAGCATTCTGCCCGCGGCGGTGCTGCATTTCGCGGCGGCGTACGTCAGCCGCAGGCGCGCGCTGCGCGGTGTCATCCTCTTCTGCTGGGTCTTCTGCGGCGCCATCGCGTTGCTGGAGCTGGCCACGCCGTCGATCGTCATGGGCGTCCGGCAGTTCGACTGGGGCTATTACCCGCTCGGGTCGCCCTACAACATCTCGTGGGCGCTGATCTTCACCGGCATGTTCATTCTGGCCATCCGCATGCTCTGGCGGGCGGCGCAGACGAGCGAAGGGATGGCGCGGAAGCGCGCCCGTGCGCTGGTGGTGGCTTTTTCCGTGAGCCTGCTGGCGAGCATCGAATTTCTCCCGTCCATCGGCATCGGCGTCCTGCCGCTCGGATTCATCTTCATCCTGGCGTTCGTTGCCATCGCCGCGCACGCCATCTGGCGCTATCGGCTCGTGGAACTGACGCCGGAGTATGCGGCGGGACAGATCCTGGCGACGATGAAAGGCGCCGTGATCGTCGTCGATCTCGATGGAAAGATCCGCGTAGCCAACCGCGCCGCCTCGACGATGCTCGGCTATCCCGACGCCGCGCTGATCGGGAAACACATCCGCAGCATCGTCGCGCCCGAGGAGAACCTCACCACCGGCCAGCTGCTCCACAGCCTCGGCGTGCTCGAGCAGAACATGGCCTGGCGCACGGCCGCGGGCGTCCGGATCGACGTCGTGGCAACGTCGTCATTCGTTCGCGACGACAACAACAACCCGGTCGGCATCGTCTACGCCGCCACGGACGTCACCGAACGGCGCCGCGCCGAACAGGCGCTGCGCGAGGGCGAGCATCGCTACCGCACGCTGTTCGAAGGCAACCCGCTGCCGATGTGGGTTTATGACTACGAGACCCTGGCCTTCATCGCCGTGAACGAGGCGGCCGTGCAGCACTACGGCTACGCCAAAGACGAATTTCTGCAGATGACGATCGAGGACATCCGTCCCGAGGAGGAGCTCGATCGTTTGCGAAGCGCGCTCAATGCCCGGCGCGATCGCAACGAGCCGCGCGTGTTCAAGCATCGCAAGCGGAACGGCGTCGTCTTCGATGCCGAGGTCATCTCGTTCGAGTTCATCTCGGCCGGGAGACGATCGAGGCTGGTCATCGCCGTCGACGTCACCGAGCGGCGCGTGGCCGAGCGGCGCCTGCGCGACAGCGAGGAGCGCTACCGCCTGCTGTTCGAGCGCAACCTCGCCGGCGTGTATCGCAGCACCATTGACGGCCGCATCCTCGACGGCAACGACGCCATCGCGCGCATGTTCGGCTATCGCGATCGCGAAGAGTTTCTGGCGCAGCCCGCCTACGCGCTCTACAACTCCGAGGAAGACCGGAACCGCCTGATGGCGCAGGTGAGGGAGCATGGCGCGCTCTCGAACGTCGAAGTGCACATGCGCCGGCGCGACGGAACGCCGGTGTGGGTCATCGAGAACATGACCCTGCTCGACGGCGGCGTGCTTGAAGGGACCATCGTCGACATCACCGACCGGAAGACGGCGCAGGAGCAGATGGAGTATCAGGCGTATCACGATGCGCTGACCGGCCTGCCGAATCGCCTGCTGTTCCGCGACCGCATCGACATCGCGCTGGCGCATGCGAAGCGCCATCACACGGCGGCGGCGGTGATGTTCCTCGATCTCGATCAGTTCAAGCTGGTCAACGACTCCCTCGGCCACACGGTTGGCGACGCGCTGCTGCAGGAAGTGGCCACGCGGCTGGTGCTCTCGATCCGCGCGGACGACACCGTGGCGCGCATGGGCGGTGACGAGTTCACGATCCTGCTCACCGACATCAAGGATCCCGGCAGCTCGGCCATCGTCGCCCAGAAGCTGCTCGACACGATCTCGCAGCCGATGATGATCGAGGGGCACGAGCTCTACGTCACCACCAGCATCGGCATCGCCCGTTCCCCCGAGGATGGGATCGATGCGGAGACGCTGCTGCGGCGCGCGGACGGTGCGATGTACCGCGCGAAGGAGGCGGGGAGGAACAACTTCCAGTTCGCCACCGCCCGATCGATGGAGACGACCTCGGAACGGCTGTTGATCGAGCGCAGTCTCCATCACGCCTTCGAGCGCGACGGGTTCGTCGTCCATTACCAGCCGATGACGAACCTGTTGACCGGCAGCGTCGTCGGCGCCGAGGCGCTGATCCGCTGGAACCATCCGGAGCGGGGATTGATGGGGCCCGACGACTTCATCCCCGTGGCCGAGCAGTGCGGACTCATTCTGCCCATCGGCGAGTGGGTCTTGCGCACGGCCGTGCGGCAGATGAAGGCCTGGCACGCCGAGCATGGACCGCTGCGCGTGGCGGTGAACCTTTCCGCGCGGCAGTTTCAGCAGCGCGATCTGACCTCGATGATCGAGCGGATCCTGATCGAGAACGACTATCCGCCGGAGCTGCTGGACGTCGAGATCACCGAATCGACGGCGATGCAGAACGCCGACGTCTCGCTGGCGGTGATGAAACGGCTGCGGCACATGGGCGTGCGCATCTCCATCGATGATTTCGGCACCGGCTACTCGTCGCTCAGCTACCTGAAACGCTTCCCGATCGACACGGTGAAGATCGACCAGAACTTCGTGCGCGACCTCTCCGACAGTACGAACGACGGCGCCATCATCACCGCCGTGATCTCGATGGCGCGCGCGCTGAACCTGCGCGTGGTCGCCGAAGGCGTGGAGACCGAGGCCCAGCTGGCCTTCCTGCGACGCGAGAATTGCGAAGTGGTGCAGGGATTCCTGCACAGCCGGCCGGTGACGGCGGCGGAGTTCGAGACGTCGCTGCGGGCGCGACGCGCTTGAATTCTGCGGCGTCGTTGCGTTGTGGCGAAGCCGCAGTCCATTAGAATCCGCGCGTCATGAAAATGCTCGCCATTGCTCTGCTCGCTGCCGTCACGCTCGATCCCTCCCAAGTCGTTCCCGACATCGCCCAACGGATGGCGCGTTTTCAAAAAGTGGAGATGCCGTTTACCTACGGCGGGATGTCCGCGCGGGAGCGGCGTGTGGTCGAGGAGATGATCGCGGCCTGCCGCGATCTGGAGAACGTCTTCTGGCGGCAGAACGACCCGGCGAACGTGGCGCTGTACAACAGCCTGGCCGGAGCCACCGATCCGAAGTTGCAGGCGGCGCGGCATTACCTCTGGATCAACGGCAGCCGCTACGACCTGCTGAATCACAACGAGCCGTTCATCGGCAATGAGCCGATGCCGCCGGGCCGCAGCCTGCTGCCGAAGGGTGTGTCGCGCGATGAGATCGAAGCGTACGTGGCCGCGCATCCGAAGGAGAAGAAGGCCATCTATGACGAACGCACCGTCGTCGAGCTGGTCAGCCGCAATCCGCTGAAACTGAAGACGACGCCGTACCACGTCAAGTACCGCCGCTGGCTGGAACCGGCGGCCGAGCATCTACGCAAGGCGGCGGCCGCGAGCGACGACAAGGCGTTTGCGAACTACCTGCGCCTGCGCGCGACGGCGCTGCTGACCGACGATTACTACCCGAGCGATCTGGCCTGGGTCCGTCTCAAGGACCCGAAGTTCGATCTGATTTTTGCTCCCTATGAAACGTATCTCGACGATCTCCTCGGCATCAAGACTTCCTACGGCGCCTCGGTCCTGGTGCGCAACGAGACCGAGTCGGCCAAGCTGGCGGTGTTCAAGAAGTACGTGCCCGACATTCAGGATTCGCTGCCGCTGGCCGCGGAAGACCGGCCGTCGAAGAAGGGTCTCGAGTCGCCGATGGAGGTGATGGACGCTCCTTTCCGCGCCGGCGATCTTCGTCACGGCTACCAGGCCGCGGCCGACAATCTTCCGAACGATCCGCGGATCCACGAGAAGGTGGGATCGAAGAAGATCTTCTTCAAGAACTTCACCGACGCGCGCGTCAACTACGTGATCCTTCCCGTTGCCAAACTGCTGATGCGTCCCGATCAGGCGGCGCAGGCCTCGGGCGAGGGTTACCTGGCGGCGGTGATGATGCACGAGATCTGTCACGGCCTCGGGCCGGCCTTCGCCCGCAAAGGTGGTCAACACGTTGACATTCGCGAAGCCATCGGCCCGACGTACTCCGGACTGGAAGAAGCGAAGGCCGACGTCACCGGCATGTTCGGCCTCAAGTGGCTGGTCGATCACGGTGCATTACCAAAAGAACGGCTGGAGGAGTACTACGCGTCGTACGTCGCCGGCATCTTCCGGACCGTTCGTTTCGGAACCGCCGAGGCGCATGGGCGGGCGGAGATGATGGAGTTCAACTACCTCGCCGAGAACGGCGCCATCGGCCGTGACGCGTCAGGGCGTTACGTCATCGACTATGCCAGGATGCCGGCGGTGATGGCGTCGCTGGCGAAGGAGCTGCTCGAGATCGAAGCGACCGGCGACCGCGCCCGCGCCGAGGGGTGGTTCAAGAAGTACGACCAGATGCCGGCCAGCCTGCGCAGCGCGCTCGATGCCGCGGGGAACGTGCCGGTGGACATCGATCCGCTCATCCCGTTCCGCGAAGGCGTGCAATAACGAGGGATGAGCGACGTGCAGAAGCGAGTCTTGGTCGTAGACGATGATGCGGACATCCGCGCGATGCTCGGCGTTGCCTTGCAGGGTCGCGCGCTGACGGTGGACGAAGCGCGCGATGGCCATGAGGCGCTGGCGCTGATGAAGGACCATCAGTACGCGGTCATCGTTCTCGATCTGCTGATGCCCGGCCTCGACGGCGCCGGCGTTCTGGCGGGCATGAACTGCACGGACGCGCCGCCGCCGGTGGTGCTGGTGATCACGGCTGCCGACCGCCGCGAGATCGCCCGCCTCGATCCGCGGCGAATTCACGGTGTCGTGAGAAAACCGTTCGATCCGGAGGAACTGGCCGAGGTCGTGGCCGCGTGCGCCGAGCTCCGCAGCCGCAAGGCCTTTGGCACGATGGCCATCGCCACGATGATTGCGGGATCTCCGCTGTTAGCGTTGCTGAATCGGTTTCAGGGGTGAGAGGGATGGAAGGCAAATGTTGAACATTCAACATTTCGCCTTCTAAGCTACATAAGCCGCTGCCGCAGCAGATCCGCCAGAAGCAGGATCACCGGTCCACTCGCGCAAAGTACCGGACCGAGCGTGCCTTCTTCGGGTGAGGTGCAGCGTTTCACGGCGGCGAGCAGCGTCTCCACCTCGAACGGCTTCGGGATGATTCCGCAGACGCCGTACGATTCGGCCCGGGTGATCTCGCGCTTGGTGAGTGCCGCGGTCACGACCAGAACGCTGGCCAGCATCTTCGGCTGGTGCATTTTCAGAAACTCCAGCACGGCGAATCCGTCGGTGTGCGGCATGCGCAGATCGAGAAGCAGGACGGCGTACCTGCGGGTGCGGAGGCGCTCGATCGCTTCGCTGCCGTCGGTCGCGATCTCGACGTTGAAGTCGCGCTGCAGAAGCGCGGTGATGAGCGTGCAGGTGGCCTCGTTGTCATCCGCCAGGAGGACACGCGGTTTCTCGACTCTGGACATGACTTGGAGTTGCGGCATCTTACACTGTCGGTGAAACGAGGTGCACTTGGGAAAACGCGGCGGACACGAGACCGAGGATTGGGATGAACCGGCGAACAGCCGGCGCGGCGGCCGTCGCCGCAAGGCGGTGACGGAAACGGACGACCCGTTCGAGACCGGCGCCTGGGGAGCGGGGGCGGACGTCGATCATCAGAAGGCCGCCATGGTCATCTCCATCGGCAGCGGGCGTTGCCGGCTCTTTCACGATCAGCGCGAATTCGATTGTCTCGTTCCGCCGGAGCTGGCCAAACGCCAGAAGAGCGCGCTGGCGGTCGGCGATCGCGTGGTGACGGAGACCTCCGACGGCGCTTGCCGGCTCTCGGGCGTATTGCGGCGGCGCACGGTGCTGTCGCGTCCCGATCCGCTCAACCCGCGGCTGCAGCGGCTCATCGCCGCCAACATCGATGTGGTCATCCACGTCGTTTCGGTGAAGGCGCCGCCGCTCCGGCCGCGGCTCATCGACCGTTTTCTCATCGCCATCCAGCTCGGCGGCGCGCAGGCGGGGATCTGCGTGAACAAGATCGATCTGCTGGATCCGGACGAACGCACGCGCGAGCTGGCCTCGCTCGATCCCTACCGCGCCCTCGGCGTGCCGGTGATCGGCTGCTCGATCAAGACCGGCGAGGGGATTGCCGAGCTGCGCGCGCTCGTCGAAGGGAAGACGTGTGCGCTGGTCGGTCACAGCGGCGTCGGCAAGTCATCGATCCTCAACGCGCTCGACGAACGGCTGGATATCGCGACCGGCGATCTCCACAAGCGCGGTACGGGCCGCCACACCACCACCGCCTCGACCCTTCACGACCTCGGCGGCGACACCTTTCTCATCGATACGCCCGGTATCCGCGAGTTCGGTCTCTGGAACCTGACCGCCGACACACTGCGCGATTACTTCCCCGAATTCGCCGAGCCGGGGGAGTACTGCCGCTTCAACGACTGCACGCATCTCCACGAGCCCGGTTGCGCGGTGAAAGAGCGCGCCGAGGCGGGGGAGTTGAGCCGCGCCCGATACGACGCCTACGTACGATTGGCGGAAGATTTATCGCAGCCAGGTCGTTGATCCGACGCATGCGAAAACTCATCCTTGTGATTGCCGCCGCGACCGCGGCGTGCGCATCGAAACCGCAGGTTGTCCCTCCCGCCGCGAAGGCGCCGGCACCGGTGTCCGCGGTATCCGCCGAAGCACTCGTTGATCACACCGGCGACTCGCCCGAGACCGCGGTGACCGTGCCGGCCGACGCGCCGAATGAGGGCATCGACTTCCAGAACAACTGGATCTACGACCGCTTCGGGCGCTTTCGCCGGGCCGGAGGGGGGATCGCCCACGCGGGCGAGGGCTCGGCGCTGCGGCGCTATGAGGTGGTGAAGATCGAGCTGGCCGACCACACCGAGCGCACCGTTTACTTCGACATCACCGAGAACGAGAAGACCTGGGACTCATCGCGGAAGAAACCGCAGCCGCGCTGAGATGAAAAAGGCCCCGCTTGCGCGGGGCCTTTCGTCGAAAGAGAGAGATCAGCGGGTGCGGATGCAGCCGCTGTTGAGATTCGACCACTCGTACTGGTAGCCGTATCCATTGGTGCCGATGAACGGCGCCGGCGACCACGCGCACTTGTCGTCGGCTTCATTGCCCTGGCTGTCGAACCAGGCATTGCCGAGGGCGTCGGTGACGGCCTCACGGGTCTCGTGGCAGACGAAGTGCTCCTCGTCGAGCGAGGTGTTGTTGAAGGCTTTGCAGCCCGTGCATCCGGCCCATGGCTGGATCGAATACTTCACGTGCTTGCCGGCGGCATCGGTGTAGTACCAGTGGTAGGCGCAGTAGGAGAGGTTCGGTCCGCCGCAGGAGGTGGCGGTGCCGTCGGAGGAGTAGGAGCCGGAGGGGATGAAGACTTCGTAGACGGCGCTGTAGTCCGTGCTGCCCCGCGCCGTGATGACCTTCTTCACTTCGGCGATGACCTTGGCGTCCGTCACGTTCACCGGAGGTGTCGAGGTATCGAAGTAGTCGGGGCTCGGGCTTCCCGCCAGGTTCGTCAGATTGATCGGGCCGGAGCTTCCCGTGGCGTCATCGATGCCGGAGTACTGCGTGATGGTGTTGTACTCGCCGGTCGTCCCGAACTGGTTGCGGAAGTTCTGCATGTTGGTGGTGTAGCCGGCGGGGAACGATCCCCAGAAGATCAGCACCACGTGGGCGTTGCGGATCACTCTGCCGCCGCTGTGGTAGGTGAGGTTGCCGGTGCTGGCGAACCCGCCGGCTTCGTTGTTCGGTTTCCCGTGGCCATTGCCCTTGTTGACTTCGTTGTCGCTATTGCCCTGAGCGAATGCCGAGGTCGCGAGCGCTGCTGCAAAAACAAAAACCAGAGCCTTCTTCATAAATGATGTCCCTCTCCTTCTTATTGATTGACAGCTGGTCGCTCCGTTGAGCAACGGGATTGCCATCGGCTCTGGGAACCTAAATGATTGAAAACAAATGAGCGCTATGCAATAAAGGCAGAATTAAGGATCATGCGCTGACCCCGATGGTTCACTGGTCAGGGTCAGTTGCTGAGCAAGTGGTTAGTTTCGGAACCACGGATGCGCTTCGAGTGCAGCGCTGAAAAACAAAAAGGCCCCGCTTTCGCGGGGCCTTCGTCGTTTCGAGGAGAGAGATTAGCGGGTCTTGACGCAGCCGCCGGTGGCATTCGACCACTCGTACTGGTAGCCGAATCCGCCGGTGCCGATGAACGGCGCCGGGGACCACGCGCACTTGTCGTCGGCTTCGTAGCCGCGACGGTCGAACCACGCATTGCCGAGGGCGTCGGTGACGGCCTCACGGGTCTCGTGGCAGACGAAGTGCTCCTGGTCGAGGGCCGCGTTGCCGAAGGCCTGGCAGCCGGAGCATCCGGCCCACGGCTCGATGGAGTACTTCACGTGCTTGCCGGCGCCGTCGGTGTAGTTGAAGTGGTAGGCGCAATAGGCCAGGTTCGGGCCGCCGCAAGAGGTCGACGAACCGTCGGACGAATACGAACCGCTGGGGATGAAGACTTCGTAGACGGCGCTGTAGTCGGTGCTGCCCTGCGCGGCGATGACCTTCTTGACTTCTGCCTGAACGATGGCGTCGGTGCAGTTGACCGGCGGCGTGGTGGTGTCGAAGTAGTCGGCAGGTCCGCCCGCCAGGTTGGAGAGCGCGATCGCGCCGGTCGTGCCGGTGGCGTCATCGATACCGGTGTACTGGGTGATGGTGTTGTACTCGCCCGTCGTTCCGAACTGATTCCGGAAGCTCTGGATGGACGAGGTGTAGCCGGCCGGGAAGCTGCCCCAGAAGATCAGGACGACATGCGCGTTGCGGATTACCTTGCCACCCGAGTGATAGATGATGTTCGATCCGCCGCCGCCGGGAGCCGCTTGGTTGCTGACATGCGCGTGGCCGTTTCCGAGGTCAGGGTTCAGTTCCGGATCGCTCGCCTGAGCGAATGCCGAGGTCGCGAGCGCTGCTGCAAAAACAAAAACCAGAGCCTTTTTCATGTACTGGGTCCCTCTCCTTAAAAAGTTGGTTGATGGAACGTGAAAAGACTGGAACGCGATTGACGTCTGGCCGCTCCGTAGAGCAACGGAGCTGCCACGATTCTGTCACAGGTCTAAGTGATTGGAAACAAACGACAGTGTGATGCGGCGGGACATGACTGCGGCTCACGACGTGACCCTTTATGGCTCCTTGTTGGGGTCAGTCCGTGAGCTGGTGGTCAGTAATTGGACCAGCCGAACCGCCGCTACCAGCATCGCGCGAAGACTTCTCTGCCGCCCATGGTCTAATCGCAGCCGTGGGGAAGACCACCATTCACACCTTCCGCGTCCCTCGATGGGTGACGGTCATGCTGCTCGTCGTCGTCTCGGGCGGCATGGCTGCGCTGATCGTTTTCGTCTCCGGGCGCGCCTATCTTCGCCAGCAGCTCACCGTGACTGACATCGTCTTGCTCGTCCATCGCTACGATCGCGGCGCGTTATCGAACGACGCCGTGCTGGCCACGATGGCGCCGGCGATCGTCGACATCCTCTTCTTCATGCCGTGGGGCGCGCTGGCCTTTCTGGCGTTCGATGGAGGCGTCGAGCATCGTCTTCGAACCTATCTGCTGACTCTGGCAGTGGGCGCGACATTTGCGTTGGGGCTGGTGGCGTGGCAGAACGCACTGCCGACCCGGGTGACCGGCTGGGAGGATGCGGCGTGGAACATGCTCGGGTGTCTGTCCGGTGCCGTTTGCGGCCATCTGCGCAAACGCGTACGCGTCCGTTTCGAGTAAAGGAACCGAATTTGATTCTCGTCGTCGAAGATGATCCGCAGGTCGGACGGCTGGTCCAGCTCGTCCTTCAGCGCAATGGGCGCGCTTGTCAGGTCGTGTCCGACGGAACCACCGCGCTGCTGCGCGCGAAGGAGCTGCGCCCGCAGCTGATCCTCGCCGATCTCACCATCAAGGGCATGAGCGGCACCGATCTTTGCAGCAACCTGAAATCGCATGCGGAGACAAAGTCGATCCCGTACGTGGTCCTCTCCGGTGATCGCGACATCGCCGAGAAAGCGCGGCAGTGCGGCGCCGATGACTACCTCATGAAACCGTTCGAGTTCCCGGACCTGATCCGTCTCGTTGAAAAATATGCAAGAACTGAAAGCTGAGCGGCCGCCCGAATCTCCCTCCGACTCCGATCCGTCCAGCCGGCTGATGGCTCGCCTGATCGAGGAGGGGTTCACCACCGACGTCACCGAGGAGGATTGGAAGCGCTACGGCGAGACCATCTTCCGCCGGTCCGAGAAGATCTCGTTCACCGAGGGCGAGACCATCTTCATCTTCACGCGCGTCCAGGGCCTGAACGAGCGCATCCTCCGCCAGACCTCGGAGAGCGTGGTCAACGCCTACAAGGCGCGCACCGTGGCCGGCAAGGCTCTCTCGGTTCTGCAATCGACGACGGTCTATCACTGCCTGGTCGCCGACGGCGATCAGCCGCACAACGACCTGCTGACCGGCTACATCACCCGCGCCGGCGGCGCCACGTTCATCCCGGTCATCATCGTCCCGGAGATCAATCAGGTGATCTATCCCGATCTCGAAGAAAAAGTGGCCAGCGTCCGTCCGCGCGTCGAATACCTGCAGTACCTCCTCGGCGAGCGCCGCGAGACGGTCGACATGCACCGCCCCACCGTGCAGGCGATCTGGGTCGGGCTTGGGGCCGTCGGGCTCTTGGTATTGCTGATTCTGATTACGCTGGTACATCAATTGATGGGCTAATCTACCGAGGTGCCAGCGAATCTCCGGCCCGTTCCTCCGCCTGACGATCCAAACCTCGACCTCGGGTTCGGAAGCGTTGTGGCGCGCGAGAGCCGCAAACGCCTCCTGAACAGTGACGGCACCTTCAACGTCCGCCGCGAGGGACTGGGATTCTGGGAGTCGCTCTCCACCTATCACTACTTTCTGACCATCAGCTGGCCCAAGTTCCTCGGCTACGTCGCCGCGGTCTACGTCATGATCAACGCGCTTTTCGCCGCCGCGTTCGTCGCCTGCGGGGAAGGCGCGCTGACCGGCTTCGCCAACCAGGCGATGATGGAGCGGTTCTCGCGGGCGTTCTTCTTTTCCGTTCACACGCTGGCCACGATCGGCTACGGCAACATCGTGCCAGTCACCTTCGCCGCCAACGCCCTGGTGGCGTTGGAGTCGCTGGTTGGGCTCCTCGGGTTCTCCATCATCGCCGGCTTCGTCTTCGCCCGCTTCGCCCGGCCGCGCGCGGAGATCGCCTTCAGCAAGGTGGCCATCGTCGCTCCGTATCGCGACAAGACCGCGCTCATGTTCCGCATCGTCAACAAAAAGCGGAACGAGATGGTGGAGATGCACGCCACCGTCCTGCTGGCGCTGCGCAAGCGCGACGGCGCCAGCACCGACCGCGACTTCATACCGCTCGAGCTCGAACGGAAGAGCGTGGTCTTCTTCCCGCTGGCCTGGACCATCGTTCATCCGATCGATGAAAAGAGTCCTCTCTACGGCTGCGCCCGCGACGAACTGCGCGCCCGCGACGCCGAACTGCTCATCCTGCTCAACGGCTTCGACGAGACCTTCTCCCAGAACGTCCATGCGCGCTCTTCCTACAAAGTCGACGAGATCGTCTGGGGAGCGAAGTTCCGGACGATGTTCAATCCTTCCGAGGAAGATGGGACGATTTCCATCGACATCCGCAAACTGGACGAAATCGACCATACGTGAGGAGCGCCGGCGAGACGCCAGCGCTCCGTGATCGGCGTACGATGTAAACATTCGCCTGTGACGGGAGTCAAAAACGCCATGAAACATTGGATAGCACTCGCGGTCGTCGCGCCGACGCTCCTCCTCGGCGCTGAAAAGGAAACGTGCCCGTACGGCCCCTTCGACCTCCGGTCGCCGCGCGAGCAACAGGCCAGTCTCTACCACCAGCTCTCCATCACCGCGGAGGCGGTCGCACCAAGCGGCCGGCGTCACGCGGCGCAGCCGCCGCCGGGAGACACTCCTGTCTATCCGGTCTCGATCAATTACATCGACGACGAGATCTTTGGCCAGATGAAGACCGACGGCATTCGCTCCGCCGCGCTCTCCTCGGACGAAGAGTTCCTCCGCCGCGTGACGGTCGACCTCACCGGCCAGATTCCCGATCCCGCCGCCGTGCAGGCCTTCCTGGCCGATAAGTCCCCAGACAAACGAGCGAAAACGATCGACGCGCTGCTGGCCACGGACGCCTTCGTCGACCGTTGGACGATGTGGTTCGGCGATCTCGTGCAGAACGTGCAGGTCTCCGCGAACAGCCGCGAGTTTCCCGCCGGCCGCAACGCCTACTACACCTACATTCACGACTCGATCAAGGCGAACAAACCGTACGACCAGATGGTGCGCGAGATCGTCGGCGGCTCGGGCGACAGCTTCGCCGCCGGCCCGCCGAACTTCTGGGTGCGGCAGATCCAGCCGAACGGCCCGAGGCAGGACACGTTCGACAACCTGGCCGCGGAATCGGGCCGGATGTTCCTGGGCATGCCGATGCAGTGCCTCTCCTGCCACAACGGCCTCAAACATCTCGAATCGGTCAACGTCTACCTGAAGTCGCACTCACGCTACGACTTCTGGGGCAACGCCGCCTTCTTCTCGCGCGGCAGCACGAAACGGTCCGATCCGACGAACCAACAGTCGAGCCTCGTCGTCAGCGACACGCCCACCGGCTCCTACTCGCTGAACACCACCACCGGCAATAAATCGCAGCGTTGCGGCGTCTGCCCGACCACCGAAACGGTCCAGCCCTACTTCTTCATGACCGCCGAGGCGCCGCGGCCCGGCGAAGCGTGGCGCGATGCCTACGGCCGCATCCTCACCGCGCATCCGCAGTTCGCCACCGCCACCGTGAACTATCTCTGGAAAGAGATGTTCGGCCTCGGCATCGTCGAGCCGGCCAACAACATGGATCCGGCCCGGTACGATCCGAACAATCTTCCCGCCGGCCAGGTGCTCCAGCCGAACCATCCGAACCTTTTGAACCGCCTGCGCGACGACTTCATCGCCGGTCACTACGACCTCAAGGCGATCCTGCGCACGATGGCGATGTCGAACGCCTACCAGCTGTCGACGAAGTACACCGCCGCGACCTGGAACGAGTCATGGACGCCGTACTACGCGCGGCACATCCCGCGCCGGCTGATGGCCGAATCGATGCTCGATGCCATCGCCAAGGCCACCAGCGTTCCCGTCAGTTACGCCATCAACGGTCTCCCGGCGGTCACCTCGGCGATGAAACTTCCCGATCCGCTCGACGTCCGCAACAACGTCTACGGCCGCTTCCTCGATGAATTCGGCCGCGGCAACCGCGACGACGAAGCGCGCGACAACGACAGCTCCATCGCCCAGGCGCTCTCGCTGATGAACGACGGCACGGTGGTGGTCAATCGCACGCACAGGAACACCGCCAACTCGACCGTCGCCAAGACACTTGCGTCGACCACCGATCCGAACACGATCGCCGACCAGCTCTACCTCTACACGCTGTCGCGCTATCCCACCGCGACCGAGAAGACGCAGGCCGTTGCCTACCTGAAGAGCGGCACGCTGGCGACGAAGACCGAAGATCTGCAGTGGGTGCTCCTCAACTCCGTCGAGTTTCTGTTCAACTGAAGGACTGACGACCATGGCAAACGTGAGACGTAGCAAGAGCACCGAGTGCACCACCTGCGCGAACAAGAGCGGCTTCCCGCTCGAAGGCGAGGGCTTCTCGCGCCGCCGGTTCCTGCAGGTCGCCGGAACGGGGCTGGTGGCCTCCTACTTTGCCGACGTTTTCAGCCCGCGCCTGCTCCAGGGCGCCACCACGCAGGGAGGCGTGCTGCTCCAGAACAAGGCCAAAAACTGCATCTTCATCTTCCTTCCCGGCGCGCCGAGCAACATCGACACCTGGGATCTGAAGGAAGGCGCCTGGACGCCGTCCGACTTCGCGCCGACGTCGTACGACAACAACAACGTCCGCTTCCCGCAGGGACTACTGCCGATGACGGCCGCGCAGCTCGGCAAGGTCTCCTTCGTCCGCTCGGGCCTTTCGTGGGCGGCGGTTCACACGCTGGGGCAGACGTGGGCTCAGATCGCCCGCAATCCCGGCGGGGCCACCGGATCGATCGCGCCGCACATCGGCGCCGTCGTCGCGCTCGAGTCGCAGATCAAACGGACTCCGACCGACGTTCTGCCGGGATTCATCGCTCTCAACTCGGCCGGCATCCCGGCCTCTGGTTATCTCTCCGCGTCGTATGCGCCGTTCCAGGTCATCCCGGCGTCGACCGGACTTCCGACGATCGCCCATCCCGACGGCGCAACGCGTTTCAGCGATCGCTGGACGTTCCTCCAGCAGCTTGACACGAACCGCACCAGCGGCGCGCTCGGCAAGGCCACGATGGACATGGAGGATTTCTACATCCAGTCGAAGGCGCTCATGGATGCGCCGAACATCAACTCCGTCTTCAGCTTCTCGGCTGCCGAGCATTCGAAGTACGGCTCGACGTCGTTCGGCGACTCGCTGGTGGTGGCGCGCAATCTGGTCGCCGCCGGCAAAGGCACGCGTTTCGTGCAAGCGACGCTCGGCGGATGGGATCACCACAGCGGCATCTACACGAAGGCCGCGCAGGGCGTGAATTCGCTCTACACGCAGTGCGCGCAGTTCGATCCCGCCTACGCTTCGCTTCTGGCCGACCTGCAGTCGATGCCCGGCTCGGTCGCCGGAAAGACGCTGCTCGATGAGACGCTGGTCGTGGTCGTGGCCGAATTCGGCCGCACCGTCGGCGCGCTGAACAACCAGTCCGGCCGCGATCACAACCTGCGCATGACCACCGTCTGGGCGGGCGGCGGCGTCCGGGGCGCGCAGGTGATCGGCAAGACCGACGCGACCGGCGGCACCGTGGTCGATTACGGCTGGAGCGGCAATCGCGACATCCGCCCCGAGGATGTCACCTCGACGATCTACTCCGCCCTCGGCATCGACTACACCACCGTCCGCCACGACGACCCGCTCAACCGCGGCTTCGAATACGCCCCGCCGTTCTCCGACGGAACGCACCCGAAGCCGATCGACGAGCTGTTCTGACGCGCGTCAGCGCACAACGCGATCCTTCAAGCTCGCGTGGTACGCCGGCTCATCGACGATGCCGCTGGTGTTGTGGCCCATCTTGGCGATGCGGCTGGAGATGTCGTTGATGCGATCCTGCGTTCCGGGGTGATCGGCGAAGAAGCGGGTCACTGAGCTGTCGCCGCCTTTCTCCAGGCTGAGCAGCTTCTGAAACATGTCCAGCATGCCGTGCGGATCGTAGCCGCCCTGGGTCATGAACTGCAGACCGAGGTCGTCGGCTTCTTTTTCGTCGGCCCGGCTGAAACGCGCCATCGCGCCACCGGCGACGACCTGCGCCAGAAGCTGCTGCAAGCCGTTCGGATTCTGGCCGAGCAAGATGCTGGCGACCGCCCCGATCTCCTGCTGCGTTTCCACCTGCTTGATGACGTGACGCGCCACGACGTGGCTGACTTCGTGCGCCACGACCGCGGCCAGTTCATCCGCTTTGTCGGCCTGCGCGATCAGGCCGGCGTTGATGTAGACGTGGCCGCCCGGGATGCTGAACGCATTCACGCTCGGATCGTTGACGATCTCGAAGTCGAACGGCCGCGACGCCAGGGGCGTGGCCGCGTGAATCCGCTCGCCCATCTGCCGCAGGTAGCCGAGCGCGGCCGGGTCATGCACCAGCTGCATCTGCTGCGCGACCTGTGCCGCCATCTGATCGCCGAGCTGCCACTCCTGATCGAGCGAGACGCTGCTGCCGGTCGCGCCGAGAGCGCCGGAGCGGCAGCCCGCGGCGGTGAGCGATGCGATCAGCACAATGGAAAAAAGCAGGGTTCGTTTCAACATCGGTTCATTCCTCCGGCGGGCCGAGACTGCAAAGGAAAGGCCGGTGTGCGGGGCGGTTACGAGGTCGCGCGGTTACGCGGTCTCGGGGTGGATTTTTGGTGGTTGCTCGGTGACTGAGTAACTGCGCGCGCCCGCGAAAACCGCGCGACCTCGCAACCGCCTAATGCGCCGGCGCCGCGCCCCACACCTTCTCCAGCCTCTGATCCCGCCCGCAATTGAAACGGTAGAACTTGTACCGGAGCGGATTCTTTTTGTAGTAGTGCTGGTGGTACTCCTCGGCGGGATAGAAGCGGGCCGCGGGGAGGACGTCGGTGTAGATGTCGTGGTGCAGCTTGACGCCGACGGCCTGCTTCGATGCCTCGGCCAGCCGCTTCTGCTCCGCATCGTGCACGAAGATGGCCGAGCGGTACTGGCCGCCGTTGTCGCAGAACTGTCCGGCGTTGTTCAGCGGATCGACGTTGTGCCAGTAGACGTCCAGCAACTGCGCATAGCTGATCTGGCGCGGGTCGTAGACCACCTCGACCGCCTCGCGATGTCCGGTGTACCCCGACGACACGTCCTCGTACGTCGGCTTGTCGACGCGCCCGCCGGTGTACCCCGAGGTCACGGAGATGACGCCCTTCAAATGATCGAACGCCGGTTCCATGCACCAGAAGCAACCACCAGCGAACGTGGCCACCGCGCGCGGTGGGGCGGGGGCGGGAGCGAGAAGGAGGATCGCGGCGAGGGTGAGGAGGATGTGTTTCATCGCTCTATTGTCATCCAGAGGCCGCCCTGAGCGGAGCGAAGGGGCAGCCGAAGGACCTCCAGCCAGGCATGGCCACGTTGAATCCTTTTGAGTGACGAGGCTTCAACACAGAAAGCGGAGCTTTAGATCCTTCGCTCGACGCTCAGGATGACAACTCTTCTGCTACTCTCCCGCCTCAACCGTGAGCCGCTCGCGCCTGCTTCCGCTATCCGGGATCCTCGTCGCACTGGCGGCGTGGCAGATTGCCGTTTCGATGCGGCCGGGATTGATCCCGGGACCGATCGTCGTCGGCCGAGGCATCGGCGAGCTGGCGGTGCGCGGTCTGCTGCTCAAGTACGTCGTGGCCTCGCTGTTCCGCGTGACCTGGGGCTATCTCGCGGCGTTGGTCATCGCCATTCCGCTGGGACTGGCGCTTGGGATGATGCGGAGAGGGGAGATGGCCATCAATCCGATCCTGCAGATCCTGCGGCCGATCTCGCCGCTGGCCTGGATTCCGATCGCCATCCTCTGGTTCGGCGTCGGCGACATCTCGGCGATCTTCCTCATCTTCCTGGCCTCGCTCCTGCCGCTGACCGTGGCCACGATGAACGCGGTTCACAACATCGATCCCGTCCATCTCGCCGCCGCGCGCAACTTCGACATTCCGCTGCGGGCGCGCGTGACCGAGGTGCTGGTGCCAGCCATCCTGCCGCAGCTGATCGTGGCCATGCGCATCGCCCTCGGCGTGGCCTGGCTTGTGGTCGTGGCGGCGGAGATGATCGCGGTCAACTCCGGACTTGGCTTTCTGATCGTCGACGCCCGCAACGCCGGCGATCGCTACGACCTCGTCATCGCCGGCATGGTGCTCATCGGCGCCATCGGCGTGATCCTCGACCTGCTCATGCGCCGCCTGGAGCGGCTCGACTCCGTCCGCTGGGGTTACGCCTCCCAGTGAAAGTCCAGTTCAGCGACATCTCGATGCGTTTCGGCGCGATGGACGTTCTCCAGCACATCACCCTCGACGTGAAGGAGGGGGAGTTCTGCTGCATCGTCGGCCCGTCCGGATGCGGCAAGTCGACACTCCTCAACATCGCTGGCGGTTTTCTGTCGCCGGCGTCCGGCTCCGTGACGATCGACGGCGAACCGGTGACCGCGCCCGACCGGCGGCGCATCTTCGTCTTTCAGGAGCGCGGCGTTTTTCCGTGGCTGACCGTGGAAGGCAACATCGGCTTCGGCCTTTTCGACATGCCCGTCGAAGATCGCGAAGCGAGAGTAGGTCAGTACATCGACCTGGTCGGACTGAAGGGCTTCGAGAAGTCGTATCCGCGCGAGCTCTCCGGCGGGATGAAGCAGCGCGTCGAGGTCGCCCGCGCGCTGGCGGTGAATCCGGACGTCCTCTTTCTCGATGAGCCGTTCGGCGCCCTCGATTCGATCACCCGCCTGCAGATGCGCAGCGAGCTTCTTCGCATCTGGCGTGCGGAGAAGAAGACCGTGCTCTTCGTCACGCACGACATCGAGGAGTCGGTGCAACTGGCCGACCGCGTGGTGGTCATGAGCGCGCGGCCGGGGAAGATCCGGCGTGTCGTGGACATCGATGTGGCGCACCCGAGGGATCTGTCGTCGCGGCGGTATATCGAATTGCGGGATCTGATTTTTGGCGAGATCGGGTTGGCGCATCAGGTATGAAAAAGGCTGTTCACCACAGAGACACAGAGGGCACGGAGAAGGCTCTCTCCGTGCCCTCTGTGCCTCTGTGGTTGAACGTCGTGCTGCCGCTGATCACGGCAACGATCGGATTGGCACTCTGGTCGATCGCGGTCAAAGCATCCGGAACGAAAATCTTCCCCTCGCCGATCGCGGTCGCCAAAGCCATTACAAAGCTCGCTGAAAAGAGTCTCCTCTGGCGCTACATCGGCGACTCGCTGACGCGCGTTTTCGCCGGCTACCTCGCCGCGATCGTGATCGGCATCCCGCTCGGTTTTCTTCTCGGCTGGTATGCACCGATGGCGCGGGCGATCAATCCGCTGATCCAGATGCTGCGGCCGATCTCGCCGCTGGCCTGGATGCCGCTGGCGGTGATCTGGTTCGGCGTCAGCAATGCCGCGCCGGTTTTTCTCATCTTCCTGGCCTCGCTTTTCCCGATCATCGTGGCGGCGATGAACGGCGTGCGCAACGTGCCGCCGATGTACCTCCAGGCCGGCCGCAACTTCGGCCTGTCAACGCGCCAATTGATGATCCGCGTGGTGGCGCCGGCCGTCCTCCCGCGAATCATCGTCGGCCTGCGCCTGGCCTTCGGCATCGCCTGGGTGGTCCTCGTGGCCGCCGAAATGATCGCCGTCGATTCCGGACTGGGATACCTCATCATCGACGCCCGCAACGCCGGAAAACGTTACGACCTCGTCGTGGCCGGGATGCTGCTGATCGGTGTGATTGGACTTTTACTCGACACGGCCATGCGCCGCGTCGAATTGTGGGCCTCGGAAAGGAGGTGATCGGACCATGCGAAAACTCATTCTCGCCATCAGTGCCTGGATCGTCGCCATTACCGCTGCGCATTCGATGCTCAACGTGAACTGGCAGGTGCTGATGAACGACCGGCTGCCGGAAGCGGATCGGAAGCTGAATGTCGCGTACATCCCGGTGACGTGACATCTCGCTTGCCCGGTCACCGACTACATCTCCGCCTACTCGCAGTCCGGACATATCTTCATCCCGCGCATGTTTCAGGGTTTCCCTGAGATCAAAGAAGCGCTGATGTCCAACAAGATGCAGGCGGCGTTCATGGTCGCGCCGATGGCAATCGCCCTGCGGGCTCAGGGCGTTCCGGTGAAGATCGTTTACCTCGGCCACCGTTACGGTTCGGCCGTGGTCGTCCGCAAGGATGGCCCTATCCATCGTGTGTCCGATCTCCGCGGAAAAATCATGGCCATTCCCAGCCGCTTCTCCGATGAGCGATTGATCGTCTTCCGCGCGCTGTCCGCGAACGGCATGAACGCGAAGAAAGACCTGCGCATGGTGGAGATGGCGCCGCCCGACGTCGCCGGCGCTCTAGCCGCGAACGCGATCGATGCCTTTTCGATGGGCGAGCCGTATCCATCGCAAGCGGAGATCGGCGGATTCGGCCGCGTGCTCTTCCACGCCCGCGAGTACTGGCCCGACTACATCTCCTGCGTGCTGGTGGTGCGTCAGGACGTGATCGACCGGCGTCCCGAAGCGGTGCAGACCCTCGTCGACGGCGTGGCCAGATCGGGGATGTGGCTGGATGAGAAGGAGCGCGCCAAACGCCACCGCCTCCACGCCGCCGATTTCGTCGGCCGTTTCTACTACCACCAGGACCCGAAGCTGCTCCGCTGGGCGCTCACCAACCCAATCGACCGTGTGAAGTACGAGCCGCTATCTCCGCGCCGATCCGATTTCGAGACCATCGTGAAGCTGATGGTGGAGACCGGCGTCCTCGAACATTCCATCCCGTTCGAGGAGTTCGTCGACACCAGGTTCGCCGAGGGCGCGCATGCGATGACGGCATGGAAGTACGAGGCGGGGGACGATCGGGCGAAGTAAAGCTTCACCACAGAGGCGCAGAGGGCACAGAGAAAAACCTCTGCGATCTCTGCGTCTCTGTGGTTCATCTAAGCCAAGGCGCGTAGCAGGTTTGCGAAATCCTCCACCGACAGCCTCTCCGCCCGCACACCCTCATCGATTCCCGCTCGCGCCATTGCCGCGACGATCTCCTCGCGCGTGCCGAAATCGGTCAAGTTGTTGACTAGTTTCTTCCTTCGCATCCGGAACGAGGAGCTGATCAGCTCGATCAGCTCCTCGGAGGCGAACGGTTTGCGATCGGGGTCGAGGACGACGACGGCGCTGCGCACTTTCGGCGGGGGATAGAACGACTTCGGCTCGAGAGTCATGAGGATGCGCGCTGACGCGTAGAGGCGGACGAAGAGGGTGAGGTAGCCGTAGGCCTCATCGCCCGGATTGGCCACCAGCCGGTCGGCCACCTCTTTCTGCAGCATGAATACGGCGCGCCGGCAATTTGGATCGGCGACGACGCGGCGCAGGATCGGCGTGCCGGCGTTGTAGGGGAGATTGCCGACGGCGCGGTATGGGCGGGCGGGGAGCGGCGCTTCGATGGCGTCTTCGTTGACGAGCGTGATGCGATCGCCGAACTGTTTTCGCAGGCGTTCGGAGAGCTCCGGATCGATCTCGACGGCCATCAGCTCATTCGTAAGCTCGGCGAGTTTCTCGGTCAGCACGCCTTCCCCCGGCCCGATCTCGACCACGACGTCATCCCGCTCCGGCTCGACGGCCTCGACGATGCGCATCACCGCCCCGCGGTTGCGGAGAAAGTGCTGTCCCCACTTTTTTTTGGGATGGCTCATCGCTCTTCCGCCTGTCATCCAGAGCCGCCGGAGGCATGAGCCGCGTAGCGGCGAGGTGCCGCAGGACGGCGAAGGATCTCAAGATGCGCTACATCGGCTGAAACTCAGCGTCTCATTTTCGCGGGACTCTGAGACGCCGTACTTAGTGGAGATTCTGCAATCTTGAGTTCCTTCGCCGTCCTTCGGCATCTCCGCCGCTGCGCGGCTTCGTGCCTCCGGCGGCTCTGGATGACAATTCTTCCTCCTCGGCGTCAGGATGACACGAGGGGATGACCGAGGCCACGATAAACTCCCATCCATGGATCAGGCCACCATCAATACCGACATCGCCGCGGCGCACGAAGTCATCGCGCGGCTCAGGACCGAGGTGGGGCGGGCGGTGATCGGGCAGGAAGCGATCGTCGACCGGCTTGTCATCGCGCTGCTGATTCGTGGGCACGTGCTCATCGAAGGGGTGCCGGGGCTTGCCAAGACCCTGCTCGTCAAAACGCTCGCGGGCGCCATCGACGCCTCGTTTCATCGCATCCAGTTCACGCCCGATCTGCTGCCGGCCGACATCACCGGCACGTTGATCTTCGATCCGGCCGGACGCGTCTTCACGCCGCGGCAGGGGCCGATCTTCGCCAACCTCGTGCTGGCCGACGAGATCAATCGCGCGCCGGCGAAGGTGCAGTCGGCCCTGCTCGAGGCCATGCAGGAGCGGCAGGTCACCATCGGCGACACGTCGTACAAGCTGCCGGAGCCGTTCGTCGTCATCGCCACGCAGAATCCGATCGAGCACGAAGGGACGTATGCGCTTCCCGAGGCGCAGGTCGATCGGTTCGTGATGAAGCTCAGGGTCGACTACCCGAGTCAGGATGAAGAGATGAAGATGCTCGGCATCTACCTCGATCCGACCGCGCAGCAGGTGGCCATCCGGCGCATTCTCACCATCGCCGAGATTGCCCAGATCGCGCAGCTGGCGGCACGCGTTCATGTCGATGAGCGGATCGGGCTCTACATCATCCAGCTGGTCGCGGCCACGCGCGCGCCGGCGGAGTTCAAGCTGCCGTCGCTCGTGCCGCACATCGCCTTCGGCGCCTCGCCGCGGGCCACGCTGGCGCTGGCACACGTGGCCAAGGGCTACGCCTTCATCCAGGGGCGGGCGTTCGTGGTCCCCGAGGATGTGAAAGCGATCGCGCCGGACGTGTTGCGGCATCGCCTGGTCCTCAGCTACGAAGCCGCCGCCGAGCAGGTGACCGCGGACGCGATCGTGCAGCAGGTGCTGGGGGCGGTGGCGGTGCCGTGAAAAGCGTAGCGCCGGCGGCTCGCCGGCTGGACCGCCAGCGGCTCGCTGGCGACCCGTCAACACCGCCGCCGGGCCGGCAGCGGTACAGCCGGCGAGCCGCCGGCGCTACGAACCAACCATGAACTTCTTCCGCTCCCGCAAACCCCGCTTCCGCGTTCCGCTCACGCGGCGCGTGCGCGATCTGGAGATCCTCTCCGCGCGTTTGATCCGGGCCGGATTCGCCGGCGATTACCACTCGGCGTTTCATGGGCGGGGGATCGAGTTTTCGCAGGTGAGGGAGTATCAGCCGGGCGACGACGTGCGCACGATCGACTGGAACGTCACCGCGCGCAGCGGCGTGCCGCACGTGAAGGAGTTCGTCGAGGAGCGCGATCTGACGGTGCTCGTGGCCGTCGACGTCTCAGGCTCGATGTCCTTCGGCTCCGTCGATTGGCGCAAGTGCGATATCGCCGCGGAACTGGCGGCGGTGTTTGCCTTTTCGGCGGTGCAGAACTCCGACCGCATCGGGTTGCTGCTTTTCTCGAACGGCGTTCGCAGCTACATCCCACCGCGGCGGGGGCAGATGCATGCGCAGGTCATCGTGCGCGCCGCCGTCGATGCGGCCATGCGCGGTCCGGAAGGGGTGGCCGATCTCGATGCCGCGGCGCGTCATCTCGAGCAGGTCAGCCGCCGCCGCGCGGTGGTGATCGTCATCAGCGACTTTCTCGATCAGAATTTCGAACGGACCATGCGGCGGTTGGATCGGCGGCACGACGTCGTGGCCATCACCGTCAGCGATCCGCGCGAAGAGCGCTTTCCTGATGGCGGGCTGGCGCAGGTGGTCGATGCGGAGAGCGGCGTGGCGCGGCTCATCGATCTGGGCCGGGCCGACGTGGCCCGCCGCGCGGCGTCGCGCATGCAGCTGAACGAACGGCGGTTTCGCACGGCGGGCGTCGATCATCTCAACGTTTCGACGGCGATTCCGTACGACCGGGAACTGCTGCGATTCTTCCGCGAGCGGGCCATGAGGCGGCGATGATTGCGGGCTTCCTGTTTCTCCTGATCACGACCTTCCATCCGGTGAAGGCCACCATCGGCAATCCGATCACGATCGACTTCGCCGCGCCGGTGACGGTCGATCCATCGCCCGACTACGAGGTGATCTCGCGGAGTGGCAACTCGGTGGTGATCCGCACCTTTGTGCCGCATTCGATCACGGTGACTGGCCGCGCTGCCGACGGGCCGGTGAGCGTGGTGATTCCGATTCATTCGGTGCTGACGGCGGACGACAAGCTCGAGCCGGCGCCGCTGAAACCTCCCGTTCCGGAGCCATGGCCGCGATTGCCGTTCGTCGCCATCGGCATCGCCGCGCTGGCGGCGATCGCGGCCTGGATGGCGGTGGTGATTCTGGCGAAGCGCCGCGTGCCGAAACCGCGGATCGTGATCGTGCCGTCGGAGGCGTTTCGATCGCGGGTGCTGGCGTTGCGCGGCGATGGGCCAATGCGGTGGGCCGGTCTTGCGGATGCGGTTCGCGCTTATCTGGCGGCGGTGCGGCCTGATCTTGGCGCGGAGTTGACGACCGCCGAGGTTCTGGCGCGTATCGAAACACTCGCCGGCGAGCCGCCGGCGGACCAGCCGTCGGGCCGACGGCGCTACGTCGCGCAGATTCTTCGCCAGGGCGATCTCGAAAAGTTTTCCCCGTGGGGCGCCGCGCCGTCGAACTTTGACGACGCCGTCAATCGCGCGCTGGAGATCCCATCGTGGGCGGAGCCGCAGGTATTGGAAGTTGAGGCGGCGGCATGATCCGGTTCGCCAATCCGCTGTGGTTGCTGCTGATTCTCGCCCTCATCGCCCGGATCGCCATGCTCATTCGCGACCGGCGGCGGCGTTTCGGCGCGTTTGCCATCTCCTCGATGTCGCTCGTCGCGCCGCGGCGGACGATGCGCGCGCAGCTGGCGGGCTTGCCCTTCTTTCTCGAATCGATCGCCGTGCTGGCGATGATCGTGGCGCTGGCGCGGCCGCAGCGCATCACCCGGATGGCGACTAACGACCGCTTCGGCATCGACATCGTCGTCGCGCTCGATGCCTCCGGCAGCATGGCCGCCGAGGACTTCAAACCGCGCAACCGGTTCGGCGTGGCCAAGGAGTTGATCGGCGACTTCATCGCCCGGCGGCAAGACGACCGCATCGGTATCGTCACCTTCGGCGTTCGCGCGGCCACGCGCGTGCCGATCACGTATGACCGCGACATCGCCGCAGCCATTCTCGATCGCGCGCAGGTCGGCGAGAACGGCGACGGCACCGCCATCGGCCACGCCATCGCCACGGCGGTGAACCGTTTGCGGACGTCGAAGTCGCGCAGCCGGATCATCATCCTGGTCACCGACGGCGTGAACAACGCCGGCTCGATCGATCCGCTGGCGGCGGCGCAGCTGGCGGCGCGCTTCGGGATCAAGATCTACACGATCGGCGTCGGAAGCCGCGGGCCGGTGCCGATTCCAGTCAAGCGCCAGGATCCATTCACCGGCGAGATCGTGACGACATACCAGCTGGTGCGTGCCGACATCGACGAGGAGACGCTGGCGTCGATCGCGAAGACGACCAACGGCAAGTACTTCCGCGCCACCGATGCCCGGACGATGGGCGAAGTGCTCAATGGCATCGATCATCTGGAGAAGACGCGCCTGACCGCGCCGAAGAGCGAGCGGATCGAGGAGCTGTACGGATTGCCGCTGGCGGTTGGCGTGGCTCTCTTTGCGTTGGCGTTGCTGAGCGGAGAGACGGTCTGGCAGAAGGTGACGGCGTGAATCGCAGTGGCGTCCAAGCCTCGAAAGAGCACAGACAAGAGTGTCTGTGCCACATTGATTCTGCTTTCGTGAAGAGCCGGCGGAATTGGGACCAGAAACCGGAGACGATGTGGCACAGACACTCTTGTCTGTGCAGGAGGCTGGCGTGAATTCGATCGCCTTCCGCCTCCCTCAAATGCTCTGGCTCGCGCTCGCCGTGCCGCTGGCGCTGATCTTCTTTCTCGCCCGCGAACGGCGCCGGATCCGCATCGCCCGCCGATTCGTTTCGGAGCGGCTGCGCGGCGTGGCCAACCCGTTGCGCGCACTCCGTCCCTGGCTGGCGTCGCTCGCGCTCCTCGGATGCGTCATTGCGCTGGCGGGACCTGAGGCCGGTTTCCGCGTCGTGCCGGTCGAGCAGCGGGAGTCGAATCGCGTCATCGCCATCGACGTCTCGCTGAGCATGGATGCGCGCGACGTCGGTACCTCGCGTCTCGAAGCGGCCAAGGCCATCGCCAAGCGGATCATCGATGCCCAGCCGGGTCGTGTCGGGCTGGTCATCTTCGAATCGGCCGCCGAGGTGGTCTCGCCGCTGACGAGCGATGGGGATGCGGTGGAGGCGTTGCTCGATTCGATTCAGGCAGGGGAGGTATCGAATCCCGGCTCCGATCTTTCCGTGGCTCTCAACGCAGCGCTGCGTCTCGCCGGTGGTGATGCCGCGCAGCGTGGCGACATCGTGGTCATCAGCGATGGCGAAGATCAGAGCTCGCGTCTCGATGACACCATCGCCAAGCTTTCGCAGCGCGGTGTTCCGGTGTCGACGATTCTGGTGGGGACAGCCGCCGGCAGCACGATCCCTCGCGCCGGCGGCGACGGCGTGCTGGTCGACGACAACGGCCAGGTGGTGACGACGTATGCGCGCCCTGAGACCCTGCAGAAGATCGCCGGCGCGACGGGCGGGAAGTTCTATGCGAATCCGTTCGGCGAACATGCCCTCGACTCGCTGGCCGCGACCGGCGGGACGTTGAAAGAGAAAAATGTGCGGGTGCCGATCGAGCGCTATCAGTGGCCGCTGGCGTTTGCCTGCGTGGCGTTGTTTCTCGGATCGTTTGCGAATCGGGGGGCGGAGTGATTTCGCATTCTTGCCAGGCTCCGGCACAGACAGGAGTGTCTGTGCCACATCGGTCCTGCTCTGCTAGTGAGCAGTGCCTGTGGCTACGGCAGTTTCAATGTGGCACAGACACTCTTGTCTGTGCAGTGAGGTCGTGCCGATGAAAGTCTTCGCCATCCTCCTCATCGCCGGCCTGCCATTCGTGCAGCGGCTCACGCGCGAGACCAACTCGCACGCTGCCACCGCGCGCGGCGTGAAGCAGTTCGCCGCGAAAAAGTACGCCGAGGCACAGAAGTCGTTCGCCATCTCCTCCTCGATCGCTCCGGCTGCGGTGCGTTCGTTCAACCTCGGCACATCCCAGATCGCGACAGGAAATCGTGAAGCGGGATCGTCGACGATCGCCAAAGCGCTGGCTGACCCGGCGCTGCGCGCCGATGCGCTTTTCAACCGCGGCAACAGCGCGCTGGCGGCGAATGCGTTCGACTACGCCATCCGCGATTACAGCGACACCCTGCGGCTGCGGCCTTCCGACGCCGCGGCGAAGCGCAATCTGGAGATCGCGCTGCGGCGCAAACAGGCCATGCAGAAGCAGCAGGGCGGAGCGAATGGATCGCAGCAGGACCGCGGTCCGCAACCGAAGCCGTCGCCGCAGCAGCAGGGCGCGCAACAGCAGCCGAAGGGCGATCCGAATGTGGAGGGATTGCTGCGGTCCGTGCAGCAGCAGGAGCAGGAAGAACTTGCCCGGATGCATCGGCCTTCGCGGGAGCGGGTGCATGTGGGGTGGTAGGGCATCAAAGGCGTTTGGGGCTTCAAAGGCTTCAAAGGCAACATTCAACATTCTGCTTCTGCTTCTTTTCATCGCTCTCCCTCTCTCCGCCAACGATCTCCAGGTCGACAAGCGCACTCTCTCCGCGGACGACACGGTCACCATCACCGTCACGCTCACCGACGCATTCACCTCGGCGGAAAACATCCAGCTGCCGCTGCAGAACCTCGTGCTCGACGGCGCGCCGTCGGTTTCGTCGGAGTTCATCTGGGTCAATGGCCGCTCCTCGCGGCGGAAGATCCTGAGCTATCGGGCGCATCCCGCGGGGCCGGGACCGGCGCTGATCGGGCCGCTCACGCTGCACGGCAGCGAAGGGCAGACCGAAACGCTGGCGCCGGTGTCGATCCAGGTCCTGCCCGATCTCGCGGCGGGGAGCAACGATCCCGTGCGTGTGCTTCACGAATTGCTGGCCACGAATCGCGATCCGATCTTTCTCATCGCCGAGGCGAACAAGAGCAGCGTGTTCGCCGGCGAGCAGGTCATCGTCACCTGGACGCTTTACAACGCCGCAAACGTGCAGCAGGAAGTGATCGGCCAGGTGCCGAAGCTGGCCGACTTCTGGGTCGAGGAGCTCGACGTGCGCGGCGAAACGGCGCAGCAGGTCATCGTCGGCGGCCTGTCGATGCAGCGGCTGGTCATCCGCCGCGCGGCGCTCTTTCCGCTGCACAGCGGCACGCTCACGGTCGAGCCGATGTCGGTGGAAGCGCAGATCATGAAGCGCCTCGACATCGGCAATCCCTTCGGTCTGTTCGAGGGGCACGTGGTCGACGTCCACCGGCGATCGTCCGCCATCACCATCGACGCGCGGCCGGTTCCGCCCGGCCCGCCGGTGGCGGCGGTCGGTAGCGTCTCGCTGCAATGCCACACGCCGGTGCAGAGAAACGGCGGGCCGGTGTCGATCGACGTGGTCATGAGCGGAACGGCTAATCTGCGCGCGGCGTCGCCGCCGGCGTTCGTCACGCCGGTCGAGGGAAGCACCCAGATCGCCGACGTCAACCTGAAGGTGGAGCGTTCCGCCGAGGCGGTCATGGAGCGCCGCTGGCGATATCTGGTCTTTCCGGCCAGCACCGGCATGTTTGTCATTCCGCCGATGACGACGACGATCCTGACGCCGGCAGGCGTGCGCCGCGAGCTGCGATGCGAGCAGCGGGCACTGGTCGTTCAGGCCGCCGATGCCAACGCGGGACAACCGCACGTTCCGGCGTCGGCGTCCGGCAAGCGCCTCGAATCGATGCGACGTCTGTTGCCGTTCATCGGCGGTGCCGCCGCCCTTCTCGCTCTCCTCGGAATCGTGTGGCCGCGCCTCGCCCGCGCCGCGCGTATTCGCCGGGAAACGAACGCTCTCGTGCGGGACACGCCGGCAGAGACGCGAATCGCGGTCGACGAGTGGCTGTCCGTGCGCGAAATCGATTCCGCAGCCCTGCTGCGCGAGACCTCCGAGCGCGGCGATGCCTATCGCGCCCTCCGTTCCCTTCTCGATGCAGCCGAGCGCGACCGTCTGATCGCCGAGCCTGAAGATGTTCGGGGGAGAATTCGTGACCTCGTGGCCAGCGTTTGACGCAACTCAACCACCTCGCGCACGTATGTCACAATCGGCCAACGTCCAAGAGCAATCAGGAGGATTCATGTCCAGAAAAACAATGCTTTCTCTCGTCGCCATCGCCTTTCTCACCGTCTCCGCCTTCGGCCAGACCGCCGACGAGATTCTCGAGAAGAATCTGAAGGCGATGGGCGGGAAAGAGAAAATCAAAGCGCTGCAGTCGATGCGCATCACCGGCACCATGAAAATGGGACCGATGGAAGCGCCCTTCACCATCATCAAGTCGCGTCCATCCAACTCGCGCCTCGACTTCACCATCCAGGGAATGACCGGAACGCAGGCCTTCGACGGCACGACCGGATGGGCTCTGATCCCCTTCGGCGGCAACAAAGACCCGCAGAAGATGACCGAGGAGCAGCTCAAGGACGTTCGCGTCGAGGCTGACTTCGACGGACCGACGTTCGACTACAAGGCCAAGGGCAACAAGGTCGAGTACGTCGGCAAGGAAGAGGTCGAAGGGACGCCTGCCTACAAGCTGCACGTCACCACCAAAGACGGCAAGGAGTCGAACGACTTCTTCGATGCCGAGACCTACCTGCTGATCCGTTCCGAGGGCATGCGCAACGTGCAGGGACAGGACCTGGAAGTCGTCACCACGTACGGCGACTACAAGACCGTCGACGGCCTCACCATCGCCCACTCGATGGAGAACAAGGTGAAGGGCAAGGAGAGCATGGGCGGTCAGGCTCTCAACATCACCAAGATCGAGATGAACCCGAAGGTCGATAAGACGATCTTCGCGATGCCGGCGCCCGCCGCCGCGCCGAAGCCGGAAGAGAAGAAGGCACAGTAGCTTTTGAGGGAGTCGGGGGTCGGAGCACCTGTTTCCGATACCCGGCTCCCGCGTTTCCATGCCTCATCCCACCCTCACTACCACCCGTCTGGTGCTGCGTCCGTTCGCGCTGGGCGATGCGCCTGCCGTGCAGCGGCTGGCCTCGGATCGCGCCATCGCGGCGAACACGCTGCTCATCCCGCATCCGTATCCCGAGGGGGCGGCCGAAGAGTGGATTCGCGGGCATGACGACGTGTCGGACAACCTGATCTTCGCCATCGCCCCGCGCGACGGCGGCGAGGTGATGGGCGCGATCGGAATGCATGTCGAACAGTTCCACCGGCGTGCCGAGATCGGTTACTGGCTGGGCGTTCCGTACTGGGGCAACGGCTACGTGACCGAGGCGGCCCAGGCGGTCGTCGGGTACGCGTTCGAAACCCTCGGCGTGAATCGCGTCTTCGCCTTTCACTTCACGCGCAACCCGGCCTCTGGACGCGTGCTCCAGAAAATCGGAATGGTTCGTGAAGGGACGATGCGCCAACACGTCCGAAAGTGGGATGAAAGCATCGACGTCGATTACTACGGGATTGTGCGCGAGGATTGGAGGGGTCGTTCACGATGATCACTGCACGCGAAGCACTCGATCGCCTGCGCGAAGGCAACCAGAGATTCGTTTCGAATCAGCTGGAGGCCGGTGCGCGCGGGAGTCATGGCCACAGCGCGGCGCTGGCCGCGGGACCGGAGCCGCTGGCGATCATCCTCGGATGCTCCGACGCCCGCGTTCCGGCGGAGCTGGTGTTCGATCAGGGCTTCGGAGATCTGTTCGTGATCCGCGTGGCCGGCAACATCGTTTCTCCGTCGCAGATCGGTAGCGTCGAGTTTGCGGCGGGACGATTTGGAACGCGGCTGGTCGTCGTCATGGGCCACTCGCGGTGCGGCGCAGTGATCTCCACCTTCGAAGAACTGACCGGCCGCGCCACGAGCAAGTCGCGAAACCTGCAGTCGATCGTCGACCGCGTGCGCCCGTCGATGGAGACCGTGCTCGCCGCCGCCGGCGCGGACGCCGATCGCGAAACGGTAATCGCCGATACCGTGCGTGCAAACGTCCGCGCCTCCGCCAATCACCTGCGGCACGGTTCCGAACTGCTGGAAGGCCTGATCCGCGAAGGGACGCTGACGGTCGTAGGGGCGGAGTATTCGCTGGAGACCGGGGTGGTTACGTTTTTCGATGGGGTGTAGGGATTCTCGGAAAACCAATGTGCCACATTGCCGGCTCTACCCGATCGCCCCAAACTCCTCGTCCGTCAACGTGATCCCCGCACCGCCGATGTTCTCCTCGAGGTGTTTGACTCGCGACGTTCCGGGGATCGGCAGCATCACCTTCGACCGCTTCAGCAGCCATGCGAGCGCGATCTGGGCTGGCGTCGCGTGGTGGCGGGTGGCGATGCTCGTCAACGAGCCGCTGGTGCCGGCGAGTTTGCCGGTCTGGAGCGGGTACCAGGGGATGAAGGCGATGTTCTCGCGGTCGCAGTAGTCGAGGACGTTTTCCCATTCGCGGTCGGCCAGGTTGTAGCGGTTCTGGACCGAGACCACGTCGAAGAACTTGCGCGCTCGTTCGATCTGCTCGACGGTCACCTCGGACAATCCGGCGTGGCGAATCTTTCCTTCGCGCTGAAACTCGCGGATGACGCCGAACTGGTCGTCCTCCGGGACGTTGTCGTCGATGCGGTGCAGTTGCCAGAGATCGATCCGCTCGAGCCGCAGCCGGCGCAGACTTCCTTCGAGCTCTTCCCGCAACCTCTCCGGCCGGCCGTTGACCGTCCACTGCTCCGGCCCGCTGCGATCGAAGCCTCCCTTCGTGGCGATGACCAACCCTTTCGGATACGGATGCAGCGCCTCGGCGATCAGCTCTTCGCTGACGTGCGGGCCGTAGGACTCCGCGGTGTCGATCAGATTGACGCCGAGCTCGATGGCGCGTCGCAGAACGGCCAGCGATTCGTCGTGATCCTTCGGCGCTCCCCAGACACCCTTGCCGGTGATGCGCATGGCCCCGAAGCCGAGGCGGTGGACGGGAAGATCGCCGCCGAGGAGGAACGTGCCGCTCTGGGCGGCGTTGAGGGTTTGTGTTGTCATGAGTGCTCCTTTCACGTAGGTCGCTTCACGTAGGTCGGACTCTCCAGTCCGACCTCTCGTGAATACTCCTCGTCACTACAATTTCAGGTCCCTGGTCAGCCGGTCGGACTGAGAGTCCGGCCTACGTTTTCGCGCGCTGGTACTGCTCCGGCCACGGAATGTCGACGCCGAGGGCGCGTGCGGCATGGAGCGGCCAGTAGGGATCGCGCAGCAGTTCCCGCGCCAGCAGGACTGCGTCGGCCGAACCGCTGCTGATGATGTCGTCCGCCTGCTTCGGTTCGGTGATCAAGCCTACCGCGCCGGTGGCGATGCCGGCCTCGGCGCGAATGGCTCGGGCGAATGGCACCTGATAACCGGGTCCGAGCTCGATCTTCGCGCGGAGGATCGCGCCGCCGCTGGAGCAGTCGATCAGATCGACGCCGAGGTCGCGCAGGCGTTTGGCGAATTCGATCGATTGCGGCAGATCCCAGCCGCCCTCCGCCCAGTCGGAGGCGGAGATGCGCACGAAGAGGGGGAGATCGTCGGGCCACATCTCGCGCACGCGCTGCGCGACGCGAAGCGGAAAGCGCATGCGGTTCTCCAGCGAGCCGCCGTAGTCATCCGAGCGCGCGTTGCTGAGCGGTGAGAGGAACTCGTGCAGCAGATAGCCGTGCGCCATGTGCAACTCGACGACGCGGAATCCGGCACGTCGCGCCAGCCGCGTCGCCTCAACGAATTGATCGACGATCTCCTCGATCTCCGGAACCGTCAGTTCGTCCGGAACGCGATCGCCCTCGCGAAACGGAATCGCACTCGGCGCCACCGTCTGCCATGAAGCCGGCCCCTCGTGGATGAAGTGCCCGCCGCGCCAGGGAACGTCGGTCGATGCTTTTCGTCCCGCGTGCGCGAGCTGAATGCCGGAGACCGCGCCGTGCGCCTCCACGAAATCGGTGATGCGGCGGAACGCATCGGCGTGCTCCTCGGACCAGATGCCGCTGTCCCACGCCGTGATGCGGCCGGCAGGGGAGACGCCGCTGGCCTCGACCATCACCAGGCCCGCGCCGCCGACCGCGCGCGTGCCGAGGTGAACGAAATGCCAGTCGTTGGGCATGCCGTTGTCGCTCGAGTACTGGCACATCGGCGAAACGAAAATGCGATTGCGGAAGCTGACGTTGCGGATGATGTATGGATCGAAGAGGTGCATGATTTGGCGCCTGCGGCGCGTGGTCAGTGGTCAGTGGCCGGTGCTCAAGGGCAGAGTCCGGCGAGTTGCGAGCTCAACCGAGCACCGAACAACCGAGCACTGAGCACGCGCCGAAGGCGCAGTATATCGGGGACGTTTCGCCACGCCCGTTCGTATACCGTTCGAGCTACCATGCTGACGCTGCGGATGTTCGCGGCCTCACCACGCAAAGGAGATTGATTCATGACTCATGTTTCCCGTTTCACCGGCAGCACGTGCGCGCTCGCGATCGGCATTCTCGTTGCCTCGAGCGCCTGCGCCGCCCAACCCGCGCAGAGCCGCCGGCACGCGGTCGCGCCGCCTGTCGCCGGCCCGGTCACTCCGATCACCGGCGCCGTGAAAGACGCCTCCAACGGCCTCGCGGTCCAGCAGGCTACCATTTCCTACGGCGACCTGGCCGTGCGTACGAACGGGAATGGCGAGTTCGTCATGAACCTCCCCACCGGCACGCCGGTCACCCTCAGCATCTCGCATCCCGCCTTCGTCACGCTTTCGAAGACCGTTACCGCGCAGAACGGCGTGAAGCTCGACTTCGGCCTGACCGGGCAGCCCTCCGTCACCATCAAAACGACAGCCGGCGCAACCTACGTCGTCGACATCGGTACCTCGGTTTTCGCCTACGCGCTTCCGCTGAGCAGCTACGTCCCCAGCGACACCGCGAATCTGTGCAAGCCCGACGGTTCCGAATTCACGCCGAACAAGTCCGAGTTCCGCAAGATCGTCGGGCCGGCCACCTCGTCGACGCTCGGCACCTGCTGCGAAGGTCCGTTGCTGACTGCCAGCGCCGAGATGAAGAGCGGCGGCACGACGCCTGTCTTCTTCAAGGACAGCTGCCACTTCACCGAGGTCGACTTCGGCGGCCGCGAGAAATCCACCGGGCTTTTTCGGTGGGTGAAGTTCAGCGACGTCGCGGAGATCGACTTCCCGTAGGGCGGTGAAGGCAAAAAATCGAGATAGACTGCGGATCGATGGTCAGCATCGATCCGCGTTTTGCTCTGGCGTCAGCCACTGACGACATCGAGCGCATCTTCGCGAAGCAGCGGCAGAACCGTGACGCCATCGCGGCGACCTCGGCGGATCAACGGATCGAAAAACTCCGCCGGCTTCACGACGCGATGTTCGCCCATCGCGCCGATCTTCAAGCCGCGCTTCTCGCTGACTACGAGAAACCGGCCTCCGAAGCCGACATGTCGGAGATTTACCCGGTCGTCTCCGAGGCCCGGCACGCGATGCGGCATCTTCGCCGGTGGATGCGGCCGCGCAGAGTATCCACGCCGCTGGCGCTGTTCGGATCGCGATCGCGCATCGTGCACGAGGCCAAAGGTGTCGTGCTCATCATCTCGCCGTGGAACTTCCCGGTGAACCTCACCTTCGGCCCGCTCGTTTCCGCCATCGCCGCCGGCAACTGCGTGGTGATCAAGCCGTCGGAGATGACGCAGAACACCAGCGCGTGCATGAAGCGGATCGTCAGCGAGCTGTTCGATGAGAGCGAAATCGCCGTCGTCGAAGGCGACGCCGGCGTGGCCGAGGCGTTGCTGCGCAAGAAGTGGGACCACATCTTCTTCACCGGCAGCCCAGCGGTCGGCCGCGTGGTCATGAGAGCGGCTGCCGAGCATCTGACGCCGGTGACGCTCGAGCTGGGCGGCAAGTCGCCCGTCATCGTCGACCGCACCGCCAACCTCGACGAAGCGGCGAAGAAAATCGCCTGGGGCAAGTTCCTCAACTCCGGGCAGATCTGCATCGCCCCCGACTACCTCCTAGTCGACGAATCGATTCGCGATTCCTTCGTCGAGAAACTCCGCGCCGCGATCGCTCCGGAGACCGGCATCATCGTCAACGAGCGCCACGCCGCGCGGGTCAAGCACCTCTTCGACGATGCCGTCGCCGGGGGGGCGAAAGTCGTGGCCGGCGGCGAGTTCCACCAGCGGGCCATCTCGCCGACAGTGCTGGAGAATGTGAATCCCGACTCGCCGGTCATGCAGCAGGAGATCTTCGGCCCGCTGCTGCCGATGATGACCTACAAAACTCTCGACGACGCCTTTCGCGTGATCGCCGCGCGCGAGAAACCGCTGGTGCTCTACCTCTTCAGCCGCAGCCGCAAAGTGATCAACGACGTCCTCCGCCGCACCACCGCCGGAGGCACGGCGATCAACGACACCCTCATCCAGTTCTACCAGCTGAACCTGCCGTTCGGCGGAGTCGGGGAGAGCGGCGTCGGCAAAGCGCACGGTTTCTTCGGATTCGAAGCCTTCTCCAACGCCCGCGGTGTCTTCGAACAGCCGACCCGCTTCAGCGCCATTCAACTTCTCTACCCGCCATACACGAATTTCAAGAAGAAGCTGATCGATCTGACGATCAAGTACTTCTGAGCACAGTCGTGGCACCAACCAACTACGATGTGGTACAGACACTCCTGTCTGTGCTTTAGTCGCACTGCCCGAATCCTCGGGCACTGTTCCCGCACCTTCGCCTCTGTTACATGCGCCGTTTTCCGCTCTTCCTTCTGATCGTCACTGGTGCCGCGTGCGGCATCGTCGCCGTCGCGTTCCACAAGCTCGTCGACGCCATGCGCTGGATGCTCGTCGGCGCCGCGCTGCAGCAGCACACGCCGCTGCGCTACGTGCTGGTGATCGCCGTGCCGGCGGTGGCGTCGTTTCTGATCGCGCTGGTCATCCGACGCGTGGCGCCGTTCGCCTCGGGAGCGAATCTCGCGCGCGTGCGCCGGGCGTATGAGGAGGATGTTGCCATCCTCGACGATCGCAGCATCCTGGCTACACTGGCGCTGACACCGGTCTCCCTCGGCGCCGGCGCTCCGCTCGGCCCCGAGGGGCCGACGGTCGTGATCGCAAGCGGCGCGGCCATGTGGATCGCGCGCATCGCCCGCGCGCCGAAGAGCGTCGTGCGCAACATGATTCCGGTCGGCACCGCGGCCGGCATCGCCGCGATTTTCAACACGCCCATCACCGGCGTCGTCTTCGCCATGGAAGAGGTCATGGGAACGGCCAGCCGCGATCTTCTCGGCGGCACGATCGTGGCCGCGGTCGCGGCGGCGGTGGTCGAGCGGCTGATGCTCGGCGGCAAGCCGATTCTGCCGGTCTCGCCGGCGTCATGGAGCGATCTGCGCGAGCTGATCGGCTTCGCGGCTGCCGGCGTCGTCGCGGGCATCGCCGGCGGCGTGGCCATCCTGGCCATCTGGAAGCTGCGCCGGCGGATGGCGGGCATCGTGCCGCACGTGGCCATTCGTGCGGCCCTCGGCGGCACGATCGTCGGCGCGATCGGCGTGTTCGTTCCGCGCATCCTCAGCGTCGGATACGAAACGACGTCGCTCTTCCTGCACGGCGGCGCCACGCTGCGCGAGGCGACGATGGCGTTCGGCGGCAAGATCGTCGCGTTCGTGGCTGCGCTGTCGTGCGGTGTGATCGGCGGAACGTTCGCGCCGTCGCTCTTCATCGGTGCGGCCCTCGGCGGAAGCATCGGGCATCTCGCCGCTTTGGCGCTGCCGCACGCCCACGTCGATCCCGGCGCCTACGCGCTCATCGGCATGGGCGCGTTCTTCGCCGCCTTTCTTCGTTGCCCCGTCTCGGCCGTGCTCATCGTCTTCGAAACCACGGGCGACTACGGCCTGGTGCTGCCGGTCATGCTGGCCGTGGCCATCGCCACCAGCCTCTCACGCCGCATCACGCCGCACAGCCTCACCGAGTTGCAGATGCACGAAGAGGGTTTCCGCGAGCCGGTGGAGACGAACGATCCGCTGGCCGGACTGACGGCCGCCGATGTGATGTCCTCCAGCATCATCACCGTACGCGCCGATCTCTCCATGCTCGATGCCGCCCGCCGCATCTCCGGCGCCCGCCATCGCGCCTATCCGGTCATCAACGAAGACGGCAGGCTCCTCGGCGTTCTCGCGGCAGACGCGATCGACGTTGCCGCGCGCGCCGGCACGATGGAGGAGCCGATTGCCGCGCACGTGCAGCCGGCCGTCATCGTCGCCAACGCTAGCGACGACATGCTCGATCTGATCCGCCGCATGGCCCACGCCGGCATCGATCGTTGTCCCGTGGTCGATGAAGAAGGGAGGGTGGCGGGGTTCATCAGCCCATCGGACATTCTGCGCCG